>ERZ777003.191-NODE-191-length-126852-cov-14.098078_pt1 | contig 126852 bp, 110 predicted proteins | sample MGYA00374956_ERZ777003 | MGnify/ENA primary metagenome ERZ777003 (study PRJEB29302, sample SAMN06268252) | bioreactor metagenome | isolation source: Joint BioEnergy Institute, California, USA | place: USA:Joint BioEnergy Institute, California, USA | collected...
TTCAGATCCTTGAGCGCCGGGGTGATGTCGCCATAACCGGCATTCTCCTGGACGAGAACCTCGATCCCCAGCTTCTCACCAACCGCCTCCAGGCCGTCGACGCCCTGCTGGTCCCAACCCAGGTTCGTCCGGCTCGCCGGGGTGATGATCGCGACGGTCTCAACCTCCTCACCAGCGCCTGGGCTCCCCTCGGGAGTCGAATCTTGTGCCACGACCGGCGCGGCGCTGAGCGCTAGAGCGATGAGGACCGCAATCGCCACAAGGTGCCGGAACGGTTTGCTCTTGTGCCGTTTACTCATTGGTCTCTCCCTCCTCTTGCTATCGCGAACGGATTCGCGCACCCATCGTTGGTGAGAACGCCGGGCCTCGCCGACACGATTCCCTGACGATGCTCCGCCTCCTCACCTCCTTTCGCGCACTGGCGTGCCAGGGACGCTCGGCACACTCGGTTAGAAGCCAATGCTCACCGATGCCCGCGAACGTACGGGACACCGAGCGCCGATGGCAACGCAGTCCGTCCTGCCAGAACGACGAGGGCAAGCATGATGCCGATGTACGGCATCATGCCGATGAATTCCGTGCGAATATCAACGCCAATGACTTGGAGACCATCTCCTAGGGCGCGTAGCATGCCGAACAGCACGGCGCCGATGACGATTCGATACGGGTTCCAGCGCCCGAGCATCGTGATCGCCAGGGCGATGAATCCCGATCCGACGGTCATCCCTTCGGTGAAGATCCGGAGATCGGCGACGGCCAGGTACGCCCCGGCGAAACCAGCCATGATCCCACCGATAACGATCGCCAGGTAGCGCACGCGGACGACATCGACGCCAGCGGCGTCGGCGGCAAACGGGTTCTCCCCGACCGCGCGCACGTTCAGACCGAAGCGCGTCCGCTTGAGCAGGAACGCGAAGACCGGAACCAGCGCCCAACTCAGATAGAAGATCGCTTGCTGATCGAAGAGCGCCTTTCCGATGATCGGGATTTCACGCAGCCCGGGGATCGAGATCCGCAGCGGATGGACATCCGCCGAGACATTCCTTCCCCCGAGTAGATCGCGGAAGAGATACCCGGTGAAGCCGAGCGAGAAGATCGTGATCGCGATGCCGACGAGCACCTGGTCCACCCGCAGCGTGATCGTCAGCACGCCGAAGACCAGGCCAAGCACGAGCGCGGCGAGGATCCCGGCTACCATGCCCACCACCATGCTGTCGGTGCGGTAGGCGGCGTAGAAGCCGAAGAAGCAGCCGTTCAGCATCATCCCCTCGATGCCGAGGTTCAGCAGTCCCGCCCTCTCGGCGACAGCCTCACCGAGCGCGGCCAGGACGAGCGGCACGGCGCGCAGCAGACCGGTCGCGAGCATCGCGGTCAGGAACGTATCGAGGTCGATGCCGCCGATGTTCATCGCGTCTCTCCCGCGCTCAATGCCGTGTTCTGCGGCGCCGAGACGGCTCCATCCCCGGCGTCCGACTCTGCCGACACCGGAGCGGCCGCGCTAGCCGCGCCGATCGCTAGCGGAGCATCCTCTGGCGCCCGGCGAGTCGCGCGCGACCAGAGTCGCTCCAGCGCCACGGTCGCGGCGAAGAAGATCAGCATCAACCCTTCGAGCATGCCGATGTAGTACGTCGGCACGTCGGCGCGGCGCGGCATGGACTGCCCGCCCACCATCAGGAACGAGAAGAAGAAGGCGAAGGGGATGATCGCGAACGGGTTCAGCCGCGCCAGGTAGACGAGCGCGAATGCGGTGAACCCGTACTCAGGATGCCAGTTCCCGCTGAACCGGCCCTGCACGCCCATTACATCGTTGGCGCCGGCCAACCCGGCGAACGCCCCGCTGAGGAGAAGCGCCAGGAGCGTCAACCGGCCGACCGGCAGGCCAGCATGGATGGCGGCGCGCCGGTTCCGCCCGAGCGCGGTGAACATGTAGCCGAGCACGGTCGAGCGGAAGAGGACGCCGACGAGCACGACGACCAGCAGGCCAGCCAGCAGCCCGATATGCACGCTCGTGCCGGGGATATCGGGCAGGCGATCCGAGAGCGGAATCTGCTTCGTTTCCGGAGCGACGCGCTCCGGGTCGCGGACGGGGCCCTTCACGAGCCACGAGGTGACGTTCAGGGCCACGTAATTCATCATCAGCGTGGTGATGATCTCGTTGAGGCCCCAGCGGACGCGGAGGATGCCGGGGACGACGGCCCAGAGCAGCCCGCCGACCAGGCCGGCGATCGCGCCGATGAGGATCACGATCGCGCGCGGGACATCGCCCGCCAGCTCCGGCACGACGATGCCGCAGAGGAGCGCGCCGACGAAAAACTGCCCATCAATACCGATGTTCCAGACGCCCGCCCGCAGCGCGATGGCGAGTCCGCCGCTGATGATGAGCAGCGGAGCCATCTGCTTGAGCGTCTCCGTGCGCTGGCCGGGATTGCCCAATCCGCGCTCAATCAGCACCTGGTAGGCGTGCAGCGCGTCCTTGCCGCGCAGCTCGAGGAAGAGACCGCCGCCGAGGCAGGCGAGGAACACCGCCAATAACGAGACGGCGAACGGGACGGCGGCGTGTCTCAGGCGCTCACGTCCGCTCATGCCACACCTCGCTCGCGCCCGCCGAGCATCAGATGGCCGATCGCCTCCAGATCGGCAGCCGCCCGCTCGAAGATTCCAACGATCTGTCCGTTGTAGATGACGCCAATCCGGTCGCTGACCTGCATCAGCTCATCCAGCTCCGAGGAAATCAGCAGCACTGCCTTCCCGGCGTCGGCTTGTTCGCGGAGCGTGCGCAGGACGAACTGAGCGGTCTTGAGATCGAGCCCGTTCGTCGGCTTGTTGCAGACGAGCAGGCGCGGGTTCATCGCCAGCTCGCGCGCCAGCAGGAGCTTCTGGATGTTCCCGCCGGAGAGCGCCGTGATCGGCGTCGCCGTCGAGGGCGTCTTGACGTCGAATTGGCCTATCAAGCGCCGCGCCTCGGCTTCGATCGCGCCACGGTTGAGCCAGAAGCCTTTGGAGAAGGGCGAGCGCGTCACCATCTTCAAGACGGTGTTTTCGGCAACGCTCATCCCCGGCACGCAGCCCTCGCCGAGCCGATCGTCGGTGACGTAGCCGATGCCGAGCCGGCTGCACGCCGCCACACCCTTGTTGGTGATGTCTTGTCCATCGAGGATGACGCGGCCGCGAGTGACGTGCCGCTGCCCGGCGATGACCTCGCCCAGCTCCTTCTGTCCGTTGCCATCCACGCCGGCGATGCCGAAGACCTCGCCAGCCCGCAGCTCGAGCGACAAGCCACGGACAGCGACTTCTCCGCGATCGCCGAGGGCGGTAACGTCCTGGAGCGCCAGGAGCGTTGAGCCGTTCGCGGCCCCGGAGGCTCGAGCGCTGGCGCTGGGCGCCTCCGCCGGGGCGCCGCCGAACATCATCTCGACGATGCGTTGCCGGATCGCGGCGCGATCGCCGCTCGAGATCACCTCCGGCCCGATCTCCCCGATCTTCCGCCCTTGGCGCAGGATCGTGACACGGTCGCTGACGTCGAGCACTTCCTCCAGCTTGTGCGTGATGAGGACGACGGCGACGCCATTCGCGCGCAAGCGGCGGAGGATCGCGAACAGCCCCTCGACCTCGACGGGCGTCAGGACCGAGGTCGGCTCGTCCAGCAGGAGGACGCGCGAGCCACGCGAGAGCACCTTGATGATCTCGACGCGCTGCCGCTGCCCGAGCGAGAGATGGCGAATCTCGGTATGGGGAGAAGCGTTCAGCTCGAAATCGGTGAGCAACTGCGCGAGGCGGCGCTCAGCCGCGGCGAGATCGAGGAGGAAACCCGGCTCCGCGCCGAGAGCGACGTTCTCGATGACGGTTAGGTTCGGGACCAGCGTGAAGTGCTGGTAAACCGTCCCGATGCCCTGACGCAGCGCGTCGGCCGGCGTCGCGATCTTCGTCTCCCGCCCGCGAATGAGGATCGTCCCGGCATCTGGCTGATACATCCCGGAGAGGATGTTCATCAGCGTCGTCTTGCCGGCGCCGTTCTCCCCGAGGACGGCATGGATCTCCCCTTCGCGGAGGGTCAGATCGACATGGTTGTTCGCGACGACCGGCCCGAAGCGCTTCGTGATCCCCCGCATCTCGACGATGGGGGCACCGGAGGCGGCGACAGACGATGGATGCGCGGCATCGGCCGGCAAGGGATACGCCCCTTCCCCGCGCTCAGCCGCCTGGCTGCGTGTCTGACCGAATTGCCAGCGCATAACGTCCACCGTCCGTGTCGGGGGAGAGAGCGGCTCTCTCCCCGCCGCCATCCATCTTGCCGGTCGCTACTCTCCGTAGAACTCCGGAGCCTTCTTGTACGTCTTGTATTCCTCAGGATCGTGCGAGTAGAAGATCTTGCCGCCGATCTTGTTCGCGATGTTCTCGATCTTGATCATCGAGCGCAGCAGATCCTCGGGATCGGTGTGCAGTCCCATCAGCACCTTATCGACGAGGTTGTGCTTGGTATAGGCGACGTCGATCGGGAAGACCATCGGCTGGTCGTTCGTCGGCCGGACGACGACGGAGAGGTGCCCGTTCGAGTGGCCCGGCGTCTCGATCAGCGTCACACCCGGCACCACCTCGTACTCGTAACCATTCAGATCCAACAGCTCCATCCGCGCGCCGGGGATTTCGACGAGGTTGCGGTCGTACCCGAGCCGCTCCCACGGATCGGGGACATAGCAGTGCCGCAGCTCTTCCTTCGACATGATGAAGGTGGCGCCGGGGAAGTATTTGTTGCCGGAGCAATGGTCGAAATGCAGGTGAGAGTTGACGACGATGTCGACGTCCTCCGGGCGCACGCCGATCTTGGCGAGCTGGGCAACGATCGTCTGCTCCTCGGTTTGCTCTGGCTTCTCGAACGGCAGGACGCGATCGACCCACGCCTTGTCGAAGCCGGTATCGATCAGCACCTTCTTGTCGCCGGTATCGACGAAGATCGAGTACACCGGGAAGCGGAACTCAATGCCGTGCCCATGGTTCCAGGTGCAGAACGACATGTCCAGCATCAACGTCCCGTTGTCCAGGAGATAGACGCGCGTACCCATGCTGCCTCCCTGCTCCTGCCGACTATCCTTGGAGCCCTCCTAAGGCTCGCGTCTCATGGCGCACTCCGCGCCGCCAACTCCGATGAACCTTACTCGCGTGCACTCTGAGCTCCGCCGGCAGCCGCGCTATCTCGTTCTCGGAGCCAGCGCCAGACCCGCTCCGGCGTCGCCGGCAACTCCGTTACCCGGACGCCGGCGTCGTACAGCGCGGTGACGATCGCCGCCGTCGCTCCGGCCAGCGCGCCCTCCCCAACGCCTTTCGCGCCATACGGGCCCGGACCATCCTCGTTCTCCACGATGGTCGAGACGAACGATGCCGGCAGATCGGCGATCGTCGGGACGTGATAGTCAAACAGCGTGGCGTTCAGGATTTGTCCTGTTTGCTCATCGTAAATCATTTCTTCGAAGAGGGCATTGCCGAGTCCCTGGAGCCAGCCGCCCATCTCCTGCGCCTTGACCAGTCGCGGATTGATCGCCTTTCCGACATCGGCCACGCTGACGGCCTTGCGCACGGTCACCTTGCCGGTGTCTGGGTCGACTTCGACCTCCGCTCCACCAATGCAGACCTCCCAGAAGACGGGGCCTTCCGCGTAGGAGCCGGTTCCTTTCTCCGGCCGGACCTCGCCCCGGCCGATCAGCTCACCGCCGACCATGCCGAAGTGAGCGCGGATCAAATCCGGATAGGAGATCGACTCCCCCTCGTGCCAAGCGGCGCCGTCGCGAAGCTCGATCGCCTCCTCGGGCAGGCCGAAGACGCGCGCGGCGATCTCGAGGAGCTTTGCTCGCAGCTCTTGACCTGCGCGCTGAACGGCCAGTCCGGCGAGCGTCGTCGAGCGGCTCGCCCCGGTGGAGCGGTCATAGGGCGTGACGAGCGTGTCGCCCCCCTGCACGCGCACCCGCTCGACGGGCAGCGCCAGCTCCGTGGCGAGGATTTGGCTGAAGACGGTGCGCACCCCTTGCCCGACTTCGGTCGAGCTGACGTAGAGCGTCGCTGTCCCGTCCGCTTCCAGCCGCGCGAAGGCCGTCGAGACCGGATGCGCGCCCGCGGCCAGGAGCCCGACGCTCAACCCGCGCCCGACGTTTGCTGGCTTTGGCGTGCCCCAATCAAGCGCCGCCGCGACTTTCTGGATGTCGCCGATCAAGTCGGCGTCGAGCGGCTTCCCGCCAGGCCGGACCGCTTCACCGGGCCGCAGCAGGTTCCGCTCCCGAATCTGAAGCGCGTCCAGCCCGCAGCGGCGAGCGATCTCGTCCACCTGCGCCTCGCCGATCCACTGCAAGTGAGTCGCACCGAAGGCGCGATAGGACCCAGCCGGCGAGGTGTTGGTGTAGACGCCCCAAGAATCAACCTTGACTGCTTCCCAACGGTACGGCCCGGGCGCGGCATCGGCGCCCGTCGCGACCACTCGCGGACCGTTGTCGGCATACGCGCCGGTATCAAACCAGCAGCGAACCTCGCGGGCGAGCAGCCGCCCATCCGCGCTCGCCGCGGTGCGCATCCACGCCTTCATCCCGTGGCGGCGAGTTGTCACCATCGCCTCATCCACGGTGTTGGCGATCCGCACCGGCCGCCGCGCTTTCCGCGCCAGCGCGACTGTCAGCGGCTCCAGCTTGGTGTAAGACTTGCTGCCGAATCCGCCGCCGAGATACGGCACGACGATGCGCACATTGGCGACCGGCAGGCCAAAAAGGTCGGCAATCTCCGCCCGGACGAGGAACGGATGCTGGCAAGATGACCAGACGGTGATCTCGCCGTCGCCCCACTGCGCGATCGTGGTGTGCGGCTCCATCGAGTACTGGTAGACCGCCGGGAAGTGATATTCCCCTTCGACGACGATGTCGGCCTTGGCGAAGGCCTCCTCGACGTCGCCCCGCGCAAAGGCGTGGTGGTAGCAGATGTTTCCAGGCTGCGGCTTGAGCTCGCCAAGGCCGTGGAAGAGACCCGGCTTGAGCAGCTCGGTCACGTGCAGGCGCGGCGCGTCTTCCGCGAGCGCCGCATCCAGCGTGATCGCCGCCGGGAGCTCTTCGTACTCGACCTCGATCAGCTCCAGCGCCTCGGCCGCCGTCTGCGGATCTTCCGCCGCGACGGCCGCTACCGGCTCTCCGACGAACCGTACCCGGTCGATCGCGATAAGGGGGCGGTCCTTGATGGCATGACCGTAATAGGGATTGATGTCCAGGACATCATCGCCGGTCAGCACGGCGATTACGCCCGGCAACGCCTGCGCCCGGCTGGCATCGATCCTCACGATGCGGGCATGCGCGTAAGGCGAGCGCAGCACCTTGCCATACGCGAGACCGGGGATCTGGAGATCGCCGGCGTACTTCGCCTCGCCGGTTGCTTTTGCCCGAGCATCGACGCGAGGCGCCGAGAGGCCGACGAGTCCTTGCGCGCCGTTCCCCTGAGCCGCGCCCATGGGCTCGGTGGAGGCAGGGCGGTGGGAAAGCGTGCTCATGAGCGGTCCTCCTCCCCCGCCATCAGGCGCGCCGCGTGCTCGACCGCCTCAATGATCATCCAGTAACCGGTGCAGCGGCAGAGATTGCCCCCGAGATACGCGGCGATCTCCTCGCGGGTCGGCCGCGGGTTCTCATCAAGGAGTGCCTTCGTGGTCAGGATCATCCCGGGCGTGCAGAAGCCGCACTGGATCGCGGTGCGCTCCATGAACGCCTGCTGGATTGGATGAAGCTCACCGAAGCGCGCCAGGCCCTCGATCGTCAGCACCTCGCGCCCGTGCGCCTCGTAGGCGAGCGTCGAGCAGGCGCTGACCGGCTTGCCATCGAGCAGCACCGTGCAAACGCCGCAGACCTGGACATCGCACGAGCGCTTCGCGCCAGTCAGCCCGAGCCGGTCGCGCAGGAAGTCCAACAGGAGCGTGCGCGGCTCGATCTCGGCCGAGACGGGGCGGCCATTGACGACCGTCTCCAACCGGATTGTCGTCGCGGCCTCGCCCGTCGCGGGCACGCTTTCCGTCTCCCGTGTGTCCAATCGGTCAATCACCGCCAGTCTCCCGCGGGTGTGCTCGTTGCGTTGCCGTCGCCAGCGCCCTGGCCGAGAGCACCTGCACGAGATGCCGCTTGTAGTCCACCGATTCGAAGCGCTCCTCGATCACCTCGGCGTCCGCCGCCGCGCGCTCGGCCGCCGCCGCGAAGAGATCGGCATCGGGGCGCTGGCCTGTCAGCATCGCCTCGACGCCGCGCAGCCGGTGCGGCCGCGGCCCGACGCTGCCCACGGCCAGCCGCGCCTCTTCGATCGTCCCGCCGTTGAGCCGGACCACCGCCGCGACGGTCGCCGTCGGCCGCTCGTGCGTCTTGAACCGCTCGTACGCGGTCCCTGCCCGCGCTGGCGGGAGCGGGATACGGATTTCCGTCAGGACCTCGTCGTGCTCGCGCGCCGTCTCGAGGAGCCCGGTGAAGAACGACTCCGCCGGAATATCTCGGGTGCCGCGCCGCGAGGTCAGTCGCAGCGTGGCGTCCCAGGCAACCAGCAGCGTCGCCGGGTCGCTGTGCGGCTCGGCGAAGCAGAGGTTGCCGCCGATCGTCCCCGTCGAGCGGACGCGGATATTGGCGATCTGAGCTTCCAGCTCCGCCAGGACCGGCGCGGCGTCGCGGACGACCGGCGAGCGCTCGATCGCGCGATGCGTCGCCAGCGCCCCGATGCGCAGCATCCCATCGCTGGCCTCGATCGTGTCGAGGCCGGGGATCGTCTTGATGTTGATGAGGTGGGGGAAATGAGCCAGCCCCTCCTTCATCACCACCAGCAACTCCGTGCCCCCCGCGTAGATCGCCGCCTCCGGCCCGTGCGCTTCGAGCAGCGCCGAGGCTTCCTCGACGGCGCGAGGCTCATGGATGACGAATCGGCGGAGCATAGGCTCCCTCCAGCGATGGTGGCGGCATACCGTCGTCCAGCCCCGCGCGCCGAACTTGCCGGATGAGGTATTGCCAGTACGTCTCGAGAAACTCGTCGCGATATTTGTCCGGGTAGACCCGTTCCGCCATCTCCTCGGACATCGGCCGCAGCTCGCCGAGCGCCCGGGCGATCGCCTGGATCTGCACGACCCGCTCGAGCGTCAGCGCCGTGTAGACCGCCCACGGGACGGTGCTCCCGACGACGAGCACGCCGTGCCCGCGCAGCAGGACGACGCGCTTGTCACCGAGCGCCCTCGCCACCGCCTCGCCCTGCGACCGCTCCTGGATCAGCTCGGCCGTCTCCTCGAAGATGGCCGGCCCATCCTTGAAGAGCACCGCATCGTGGTTCAAGAGCTCGATACGGCCGTGCGTCGCCGCCAGCGCCGTCGTGTAGACGGGATGGGTGTGGATGACGCAGCCGACGTCTGGCCGGGCCCGGTAGACCTCGGTGTGGAGCACAGCCTCGAGGTGAAGCCGTCCCTCGCCCGCGACCTTCCGGCAGTCGAGATCGATGGTTAGTATGTCGGCCGGCGTCACCTCCTCGAAGCCGATCCCGTTCCGCTTGATGTGGACCAGGTCGCCATCGCGAGCGCTGACATGCCCGAGGGTAAAGTCGCCGTGTCCCCGCATCGCCAGGATGCGGCAGGCCCAGGCCACTTGCTCGTGGAGCGTCTGTGCCATCGCGAGCCGCCCTGCCCCCTAACCTTCTTGCCGCCGCTCGGTCGGCGGGTACGCCGGATACGGGAATCCGAAGACCATCACCACATCCGAATCTCCCGTATTGGCGACCGCGTGCCACACACGAGCCGGTATGTGCAGCGCCTGACCGGGGCCAAATGGCACCGCGCCGTTCTCCAACCGGATCTCGCCGTGGCCAGCCACCACGAAGGCGACCTCTTCGACTTCGTGCGCGACCATCGCCGTCGCACTGCCCGGCGTGAAGACCGAGTAGCCGAGCGATGAGGCGATCTGCGGAACCGTCTGCTCCGTCAGCAGCATCCGGCTCCAGCTACCACCCGGCAACGGGATCGCCTCGATCTGATCGAGCGAGATGACGGTAATCTCGCTGGATGACTCTGGCATGCTCCTCATCCATTCAGGCCCGGCGGTGCGGTGCCGGGCATAAGCTCGACTCCCTCGCGGGGCGTCACAGCGCCCACTTACCGTCCTTGATGATGTACTGGCCGGTGTCTTCGATCAGGAGCGACGCGTTGAGGCAATTGCCGTCGAGGTGGAGCGTGCTGACGTTCTTGCCGCCCGGATAAGCATTGTGGTTATCGCCGAGCGCGAAGTGGACCGTGCCGAGCAGCCCCTTCTCCGACGGCGAGCCGGTCGGCGACTTCTCGCTAGTGCCGAACGCGAACTCACCAACCACATCGGCGCCGGGCACGCCGGAGATGACCTCCTTCAGCCGCTGCGCCTCCGGGCCGCCCTCGATCGCGACACAACGCCCGCGCTCGATGCGCCACTCGATCGGGTTCGGTGTCTGCCCCTTCAGGCCGATGCCGAGCATGATCCCGTCAACGACGATCCGCCCTTCCGTCTTGTCCTCGACGGCGGCGAAGGCAACCTCCGACCAGAGCGGGATCGGCCCCATCATCTGGCCGCGCTTCTTGATCGGCGTCACCTCGAGCGCCGGCCGGCCCTCGATGCAGACGCGGACGTCGGTGCCCGCCGGGCTTGTCACGCGGCACCACTTCTTCCCTTCCAGCGCCGCGATCGCCTGGCGCGCCCGCTCGGTCGCCTCGCGGATGTCCGCCTCCGTCAGATCCCAGGTGCCGATCCCTTCCTCGACCGAGGCGATCTTCGCGTTGTTGTCGCACGACTCGCGGACAGCCGAGACATGCGCGAAGCGGTTGGCCCACTCGAGGTTGGTGATGATGATGATCTCGTCCGAGACGACCATCGCCTGGTGGAGATTGCGCGGCGGAGCCATCGGGAAGGTCATATCGGTCAGCGCGCGCTTCACCTGGTACTCGTTGTTGCAGACGACCGGGAAGCCGCCGCGCTCGACCACGATTTGAGCGAGGGCGTCCGCTTCCTTGACGTGGTCGTTGTCGGTGATGATCGTCACGACATCGCCGCTCTCGACGGACATGCACACGCCGACGATAAGCTCCGCATCGCGCCGCAAACCGGGTGACAGCTCACTCATGGCGTTCCTCTCCTTTCGACGAGCGAGGCACGGCTCCCCCGCCTCCTACGCCACCTTCTCCCCCTGGAAGGCCGGTAGCACTTCCTTCGCGAAGCGCTCGACTTGACCGAACTGATCCAGCGAGCCGAAGCGGCAGATGAAGTAATCGACGCCGGCGTCGCGGAACGTCCGAATCCACTCGATGATGTCGTCCGGCGTGCCGATCGGTCCCCATTCGAGCAGGTCCATCGCCTTGCTCAGCTCCGGGTAGTACTGACTGATGTACGCATCGATCCCGGCATGAGCCTCCTCGCGGCTATCGGCGATGTTCATCGTCACCTGGTAGGACATGACGAATTCGGAGCGATCGCGCCCGATCTCATCAATGGCCTGGTGGATTTGCTCCAGCTGAGCCGCGAACTCCTCTGGATGGCGCGCGCGGCAGCACGTCATCCAGCCATCGCCGTACTTGGCGATCCGCCGCGCCGCGCGGCTGATGACCTTGGCCGTCTTGTCCTCTTGCTTGTTGCCGACCGTTAGCCGGGGATTGGAGACGACCCAGATCGGGGGCGGCTTCTGGATCGGCATCAGCGGCTGCATCTCCGTGCCGGAGTAGAACGAGATGTCGTCATAGTGGAAATGCTCGCCGTGGAAGGTGACCTTGCCCTCCGTCCAGAGCGCGCGCAGAACCGCGAGCCCCTCCTCGAAGATCTTGGCGCGCTTCTCGAAATCGAGCCCGAGTGAGGTGTACTCGCGGCGCACCCCTTCTTCCGGGTTGCCCATGCCGGTCCCGAGGATGGTGCGGCCGTTCGAGAGGTGATCCAGCGTCGCCCACTCCAGCGCCAGGTACAGCGGGTTGCGCGTACCGGAGACCATGCACGCGGTCCCGAGCTTGACGCGCTTGGTCCGCTGGGAGATCGCCGAGAGGAGCGCGATCGGCTCATAGCGCGGCTTGGAGAAGAGGCTGTCACCGACCCAGACGGAGTCGAAGCCGGCCGCCTCCACCTGTTCCGCCAGATCGAGAAGATCGGCCAGCGTGTATCCTGGCGCGATCAGCGGCTCTCGGTTATTCAAATTGACGCCGAACACTGCCCTCTCCCTTACCCTCTCCCGACGCGCGGAAGAGGAGCCTGCATCACGACGTTTCGCCCACGATTCGTTGGCCGATCGCTTCGACCGCTCGCCCGTCCGGCGCACTGACCGTCCGGCTGCTCATCTTTCCGCCCGTCTCCTCGAGAATGCGCTGCGGCACCTGGATGTGCTCGGCAAGGAGGCGAGCGGCCCGCTCGGCGTCACCGGCGCGAACGGCATCGAGGATGGCTCGGTGCTCTTCGATCGAGCGCTCCATCCCGCCGCGCAAATCGAGCGACGGAGAGCGATAACGGCGCATCTGATCCATCAGCGGCTCGTAGATCGCCTTCAGATAGTCGTTGTCAGCGCGCTCGACGATGAAGGCGTGAAACGCCGCGTTGACATCGAAGAACGTCTCCGCATCCCGCGCCTCGGCGCAGCGTTCCATCTCGCTCTGGAGCCGCTGCAGCTCCTCGAGATCGGCGGGCGTAAGTCGCGGCGTCGCGAGCCTGATCGCAAGCGTCTCCAGCGCCTCACGCACCCGGTAAGCGTCGAGGAACTCCTTCGGCGAGAGGGCGCGGACGGCCGCGACTTGCCGCGGCGTCAACGTCACGAGCCCCTCGGCGGCCAGCCGGCGCAATGCCTCCCGCACCGGCACCCGGCTCACACCCAATTGCGCGGCGAGCGCCTCCTCCGGCAGCGGAGTTTCCGGCGGATAGGCATTGGTCAAGATCGCGCGACGAAGGTGCTCATAGACCTGCTGCGCGAGCGTGGCATGCGTCAGCTTTGGTTGACCGCCAATCGAAGGCCTTGGCACAGGCCCACCTCGCTGCAAGAAGAGATGCCTTGATGACGGGTGTATACAGTATACGTATACACTAGTGATGCGTGGTCTGACTGTCAAGCCACCCCGACCACCACGAATCCGGCATTGCTGCAACGTGTGAGAAGCCGGCAAATGGCGAGCATCCCAGCGTGGCATGCACGTTTATGGCTGAGGCGTAACCGCGGACGAAAGGGGAAAGAACTAGGGACGGGAAGGCGGGGCGGCGACGAGCGCCCCGTGCCCACCGACGCAATTGCGGTCGCTCTGAGAATCGCTCGGGGTAACGCGGCGACCGGCGGTAACGGTCGCCGCTACCGAGAGGACAAGGCGGCGATCAGCTCAGCATCGCCTCCAACCGCGCTCTGACGTCCTCATCGAATTCGACGTGATGCTCGACCTCATCGGCCAGCGTCACGAACCCACCCGCGTCGTGGGTGGCTGTCCGCTCCCAATCGCGGAGCGAGAGATTCATCAAGAGGGAGACGAGATCGCCGCGCGCCGCGTCGAACTCGGCCAACAGCGGCTCGACGCTTTCCGAGACGGGCTGGGGCTGAAGCTCGGCGGCAGTCGGCAGCGCACGCAGATGGGGCGAGGTCTCGCGCTGCATGCGCTGCAGCCGCTCGAGCACGAGCCGGTCGCGGTCCCGCAAGGCAGCGAGCCAACCGAGCGCCTCTGGCGACGCGCGGCCAGCCAGCAAGCCGCGAAGCGCTTGCGGCGCGCTCAGTAGCTCATCAATCAGATCTCGGTATTGATCGAGCATGCCTCGGGACCCGCTTTCCGTGGGCGCGCGGCCTAGAACGCCTGGTTCCCCTGCAGCGTGATCTCCCAGGAAATGCCGAACGGATCGCGGAAGAGCAGAGCCGTCTCGGCGCTGGCCAGCACCTCGAAGGAGCGCATCAGGATCTCGCCCCGGAGGCGGGTGAAGGTCGTCGCATCGACGCGGATCGAGATGTGATCGAGCAGCGCCCGCTCCAGCCGCGCGCCACGCCCAAGCCGCTGCAACGCCAGCGTCAGCGGGCCATTGCGCAGGAACGTGACATCAGCTTCCTGGCCGGTACGAATCGCTTCTTCCCAGGAGTACGAGCCATTGAGCACCTCGTACCCGTCGCCCGACCGCCGCGCGCGTCCTAGGAGCTCCATCCCGAAGAATTCCTGGTAGAACCGCTCGGCCTTCTGCAGGTCGGTCACGCGCAGGGCCAGGTGATTCAGCTCCCGAATCGCAACCCGCGGCTGCTCCTCAGACACCGCGACGCCGGCAGGCGCAGTGGCCGTCGCCGTAGACGGCGCTTCCGCTGGGGCGGCTGCTCCCATCTCCTCCACCTCATGCTCGCCGATCTTCGGAATCGAGCGCTCAACCCAGGGCTGGTCGCGCCGGATCGCCGCGACCAACGTTCCCCGGTCATATTCCTCGAGCGCGAGGCGCTCCCCACTGTGCAGCACGATGCGGATATCCGGACGGGAGGCGCCGAGATCGTCGAACCAGTCGTAAAGCGTGTCGATCACGCGCAGCGTGTGGGCCGCGACCGTGAGGTCAACGTAGGGATCCTCGAACCCGAGCCCGTGCGAGTTGCGGACGACCAAAACCTGCGCGTCCCCCGCCGCGCTAACGGCAACGTTTGCCTCGGCCGCCAAGTCCTCCGGTACTTCGAGTAAGAATCGATACGCCATCCCCAGGTCTCCCTCGTGATCCCGCCCGCGCCGCCCCGCCGGCGACAGTTGGGGCCTCGCCCATCTTCTGAGCGCGGATTGTACTCTACCTGGCTCCGCGGCCCGAACTCATCGGTCAAGAGCGAGGGCTTTCGCCCCTCCCCGGTCAGGACGATCTCCCTAATCCTCGATTGGACAACCGGCGGGATCGGCTGCTAGCCTGTTGGCGCTCGGCAGGGAGCGTTTCGACCGCCAAGCAGGTCGGCGCTAATCGTCCGACCCGCGGGCTTCGCCGTGCCGTGGCTGGACGGCGCGGCGTGACATCGGCCCGCCCGGCCGGGCTGGGGTTGCAGCCCCACGGACATACGTAAGGCGAACGGCGACGCGCCTTGGCTGGGCGTGCGTCGCCACCCGTTCTGGCTGGGAGCGGGGGTCGCACAACTCAAACATCACGAGGGAAGGGGTTCATGACACGCCGTCCTCTGGGCGGGCCGTGGGTCGGCCTCTGCCGGCCTGCCCGCGGTCTGATCGCGCTTGCGCTTGCTACGCTCCTGATCGCTATTCCAACAGCTACTCTCGCCGCTGATCCCCCAGTAGAAAACGACGCGAGCGTTCGCGTACGGGATGTCTCCGCCGGCGCCGAAGCCGACATTTCCGCGTCGCCGCACGCGGTCGAGGCACGGCCGGCGCCGCCTGCGACTCCGACGCCAGAGCCGACCCCTGAGCCAAGCCCTGCGCCGCCGACGAACGGGGAGCGTCTCGCCGCCTTCGCGCTCAACTACCTCGGCTATCCGTATGTCTGGGCTGGCAACACACCTGCCGGGTTCGACTGCTCCGGCTTCACCCAATTCGTCGTCCTCAACGTCTTGGGCATTGATATCGGACACGGGCTCGAAGGGCAGCCGGCGGCCGGCGCTTGGGTCGATTGGGGCGCGTGGCAACCAGGCGATCTTATCTTTTTCCAGAACACCTATAAGGCGGGGCTCTCTCACGTTGGGCTCTATCTGGGAGATGGGCTCTTCATCCACGCTGAGAATGAAGGCACGGGCGTGGTGATCAGCAGCATCTACTCCAGCTATTACGGACCTCGGTACTGGGGAGCGGTGCGCGTCGGCTAGCCCGCTCGGTCGGACGACTCGGCCGATCGTATCCCATCGGCCCTCGCGGAGGGCCCATTCGTCCCCCCTTCCGGCTCTTGACGGCGGTTAGGCTTAATCCACCTTTGCCGCCCGAAAAGAGCCGGAGGTAGTTCTTCTGCGATTCTTTCATCCACTCGTCTTCGCCGCGCTGATCCTGACGACCGTTGCTGGATCCGCGTATTTCGCGCTCATTCTCGCTGGCGCGGGCGCGCAGCATCCGCCGCAGTTCTACCGAGCGATCGATCTCGAGCTGATGGCGAGCTACTCGGGTGTCGTCGGTGTCGGGCACAACGCGGGGAATACGGCCGCCTCGACGCGGCTGGCCTTGCGCCATGGAGCGGACGCCGTCGAGATCGACGTCATCGCGCTCGGCGGCCAGCTGTACGCCGGCCACTCTATTCCGGCTCGCTCCCTGAGCCGCCGCCTCTACCAAGGGCCAAGGCTCAGCGAAGCTTGGGACGCGGCCGGGGACGCCGCCGTGATTCAGCTCGATATCAAGCAAAGCGCCGCGCGGTTGCCGCGTCTGCTCCTTGCGTTCCTCGCCGAGCGAGCGGATGACCGCGAGGTGATCGTCTCCTCGGCCGATCCGAGCCTACTGCGCCAGATTGCCACCGAGGTGCCATCCGTGCGCCGATTCCTCAGCGTGCCGGATCGTGCATCCCTCGATCGCCTGCAGGAAGACCTGGCGCTCGTCGCCATCTTGGACGGCGTCACGATTCACCACGCATTGCTCGACGAGCCGACCATGGGATGGCTGCGCGCGAGGGGACTGCGCGTCTTCGTCTGGACCGTCAACGATGTCGAGCGGATCAACGAGCTGGTGCGGCTCGGCGTCGATGGCGTGACGACCGACAACCTCGCCATTCTGGAGCTACTCGGCGATCCGCAGCCGACCGGCCTGAAGCTCGCGCGCCGGCTGCCGGCGCCCAGGGCGTACGCGCTCCCGTAGCCAGGCGAGCCATCACGTCGGCTGGCGCTGCTCCTGCTCTTCCCGACTCACGCGCTCCGGCCAAAGCAACGCCGTGGCTTGCCGCCGCCGATCCCGCAAGCCGTCGGCCACCAATTGGCCCGACTCGTCCACGGCGCCCGGCGTGCGCATGCCTTCCTTCTCCAGATACGCGGCGCGGCCGATGACATGAGCCGCGATTGGCGTGGTGAGCAAGAGCGCCAGACCGATCAGAATCCCGCGCAGAATGATCTCTCGCTCGCCCGTGAAGGCGGACGCGGCGATCAAGGAGAAGACTCCGAGGAAGACGGATTTGCTCGCCCCGTGCAGCTTGGTATAGACGTCCGGCATGCGAATGGCGCCGTAGACGCCGAGCGTCATGATCGAGACGCCGAGGATAACCAGCACATCGGCGATCCAGGGAGCCAGGGAGTGGAGACTATCCGGCCAATTCACGAGAAGACCTTCCCTTCGCTGTGATAGCGCGCCGCCGCGATGGTGCTGATGAACGAGAGCAACGCCAGGATGAGCGCGGCGTCGAGGTAATACCCTGATCGCTGCGTATCGGCGTAGAGGATCAGGAACGCGGTCAGCAGCAGCGTCAACACATCCAGCCACAGGATGCGGGTAAGCGCCGTCCGCGCTCGGATTACCATGATGACACCGACCGCGAGCAGCCCCGCCATCCAGACCGCTGCCACATAGAAGACCGTCTCGTGCACGGAGCGCCTCCCGAATCCAGGATCAAATGTATACGCGACACCGCGTTTCGTGATTATGGTGCGCTGGATGCCCTATCCGGTGTCAAGCTGAATGCGCGGCACCGATGGTCAAACCGGCGGCGGCGAGCTCCGCGCGCAGTGCCGCAAGCTCCTCTCGGTAGCGATCGTCCGGAGCCTGCTGCCCGGGCTTGAGCAGCTCGCCTCTTCGGAGATGATACCTGCGGAATGCGAGATCCGCCGCGACCTGGAAGAAGCGCCGCAACCGCCGCTCGAGCGCTTTCCCGCCGCGTCGCTCCGCCTCGGTCAGCGCTGCTTTGCGCAGTTTGTCAGTCGTCAACACCTGATACTCCGCCGGCGTTAGCACCCCGCGCGCTGCCTCGTCATGGAGCATCTCCCGCATGATCTGGAGCTCGCGCCGGCTCGCTGTCCGCGCGACGAGATACAGGACGATGACCGCCGGGAGGATGAAGAATGGCGCCATCAGGAGTACGAGGGAGATGGCGCTGAGATCTTCGCCCTTGAGCCCGGCGATGACGACCGCGCCCGTGTTCCAGAGAAAATGCTGAAGCACGGCGAGCACGTAGCCAGCAACGGGCGCTACGTACTGCCCAACCCCACGACCGTAGCGACTGCGCGCCCAGCCGATCGCCGCTCCGGTCGTGCCGGTGTATTGCGCGTGTCCAAGCCCGCTCACGACGGCGCGCGCGACGAAGAGCTCACCGAGACCGGCCGCGCCATCCTCTCGATAGGCCTCTCCGAAATAGAAGATGTTCTCGGTCATGGCGAATCCGAGACCGATCAGCGCCCCATAGACCAGCCCATCGAGAACGTTGTCGAATTCGCGGCGGAAGAACCACAGGATGATCAGCAGCGCCCCGCCCTTGAACGCCTCCTCGATCACCGGCGCGCCAATGGCGACAGTCAAGAAATCCGCCGCGTCCGGCCCGACCGTCGTCGAGAGCACGCCGGCGAAGACCAACTCGGCGAGCGCGCTGAAGAGCACCGCGCCGACCGCTCCCCAGCCGAACGCGGACAAGATTGCGCGGCGCGGCTCGGCTTCATAACGGTCGAGCCTGAGGACCAGCCATGAATAGACGGCCGCCGGCACCACCGCGGCGACGACACACAGCACGAGCGCGACGGGATCGGGGATGGAAGCGATGACGAGGAACATGACGCAGAGGATCATCACGGCGGTGGCAATGCCCGCGAGGATGAGTCCCCAGCGGCGCCGGCGGCGGGCTCGCCGCGCTGCCGTTGCAGAATCCTGATCAGGCAGCCGCGCGCCACAATTCGGGCAGAACCAGCGGGCATTCACCTGCGCGCCGCACCGGGGGCAGGTCGTCATCGCGCGCTCATTCCTTCTCGCCATCGAAAACGTGCCCGCGTCACGGGCGACGGATGGAGCCTCAGTTTCCGCAACCGTCGCTGGCGCGTCAATGTCGGCGTCACACCCTGGCACCTACAATACACGCGACAAAGGAGGTTGCCGATGGCAACGCTGACCAGCGAGCATTGCGTCGCCTGCCGGCCAGATGCTCCCCCTGTGACGGAAGCCGAGATCGCGGAGCTCAAGCCATCGGTCCCCGAATGGGAGATCGTTGAGGTCAAGGGCGTGCCGCGTCTCCAGCGCACCTTCCGCTTTCGCGATTACCCGTCCACTCTCGCCTTCGTCCAGCGGCTCGGTGAGCTTGCCGAGTCGGAGGGACACCACCCGTCCATGACCGTTGATTGGGGGAAGGTGCGAGTGTCCTGGTGGACGCACGCGATCCGCAACCTGCACCGCAACGACTTCATCATGGCAGCGAAAACCGACGCGCTCGCCGCCGAGATGGGTGCCGAGGGATCCCGCCCGTGACACGGGGAGTGACCCGCGAAAGGAATCAGCTATGACGGACCATGCGCCGAGGTCCGAGCCTGAGCGCTCCGGCGCGGCGTGGCAAGAGTCGGACTCGGCGCGCTTTCTCGATCTCGGCCTGGTCTACACGCCGCGGCGATATGAGATTCGGGATGCGTTTCTCGACCTGATCCCCGCCACGGCGGACGAGGCGTTCCAAGGCGTCGAGATCGGGATCGGGCAAGGCTGGCTCACCGACGCCATTCTCCAGCGCTTTCCCAGAGCGCGCATGATCGGCCTCGACGGCTCGGAGACGATGCTCGTGGCGGCGAGCCAGCTACTGGCGCCGCACGGAGACCGCGTTGAGTTGCGCCGGTTCGCGCTCGAAGATCCGTCGTGGCTCGATGACCTGCCGAGCGGCCTGCGCTGCGTCGTCAGCAGCCTCGTCATCCACCACCTGGAGGATGCAGGGAAAGCCGCCCTCTTTCGGCGCATCTATGACCGGCTGGCGCCGGGCGGAGCGTTGCTGATCGCCGATCTCGTCGCGCCGACGAGCGAGTGGGGCCGCCGGCACATGGCTAAAGCGTGGAACGAAGTCGTCGAGGAGCAGTCGCTGGAGTATGCCGGTGGCCGCCAGGCGTACGAGCAGTTCATCGCGGATCGGTGGAACATTTACGAGTATCCCGTAGATCCAGACGAGGGCGATCGTCCAGCGCCGCTCGTGGAGCAGCTGACCTGGCTCTCGGAGGCCGGCTTCACAGGGATCGATGTCTGGTGGGCGCGAGCCGGGCACGCCTTGTTCGGCGGCTACCGGCCAGCCCGCTGAGCGCCCTTCTCCAATAACCAACCGGCCAGAGACGCGGCGAGGCCCGGTCTTGCGACCGGGCCTCGCTCGTTTGCGCTGCCGACGAGCGGCTGGCGGGCTAGTAGTCCATGTCCTCCATGCCGGACGTCGTCGGCACGTTCTTCTTCTCGGGCTTGTCGGCGATCAGCGCCTCGGTCGTCAGGATCATGCCCGCGATCGAGACCGCGTTCTCGACAGCCGAGCGGGTCACCTTCGCCGGGTCGATGATACCCGCCTCGATCATGTCGACGTACTGCTCGCTGATCACGTCGTAGCCGATGTTCGGGTTCTTCTTCTCTTCCTGGATCCGGCGGACCATCTGCACCACGACGGCGCCGTCGAGACCCGCGTTCTCCGAGATACCGCGGAGCGGCTCCTCCAGCGCGCGGCGCAGGATGTTGACACCGGTCTTGACGTCGCCCTCGGCCTCGACGCTATCGAGCGCGCTGATGGCATTGACGAGAGCGACACCACCGCCCGGGACGATGCCCTCCTCGATCGCGGCGCGGGTCGCGCTGAGCGCGTCCTCAACCCGGTGCTTCTTCTCCTTCAGCTCGGTCTCGGTCGCCGCACCGACCTTCAGGACCGCCACGCCACCGGCGAGCTTGGCCAGGCGCTCCTGCAGCTTCTCGCGGTCATAGTCGCTGGTGGTCGTCTCGATCTGAGCGCGGATCTGCTCGGCGCGGCCCTTGATCGCGGCCGGATCACCAGCGCCCTCGACGAACGTCGTCTCGTCCTTGGTGGCGACAACGCGGCGAGCGCGGCCGAGGTCGTTGATCGTGACGCTATCGAGCTTGCGGCCAACCTCCTCGCTGATGATCTGACCACCGGTCAGGATCGCCAGGTCGCGGAGCATCTCCTTGCGGCGATCGCCGAAGCCCGGCGCCTTGACCGCGAGGACGTTCAGGGTGCCGCGCAGCTTGTTGACGACCAGCGTCGCCAGCGCCTCACCGTCGACATCCTCGGCAACGATCACCAGCGGGCGACCGGCGCGAGCGACCTGCTCCAGGGTGGGCAGAATGTCCGCGATCGCGCTGATCTTCTTGTCAGTGACCAGGATGAACGGCTCCTCGAGGACGGCCTCCATCCGCTCCGGATTGGTGACAAAGTACGGCGAGATGTAGCCGCGGTCGATCTGCATGCCCTCGGTGTACTCGATCTCGAAGCCGAGGCCCTTGCCCTCCTCGACCGTGACCACGCCGTCCTTGCCGACCTTCTCCATGACCTCGGCGATCAGCTCGCCGATCTCCTTGTCAGCCGCGGAGATGGAGGCAACCTGCGCGATCTCGTCGCGGCCCTTCACCTCGGTCGCCATCTCGCGGATCCGATTGACGACCGCCGCCGCGCCGAGGTCGAGACCGCGCTTCAGCAGCATGGCGTTCGCGCCAGCCGCGACATTGCGCATGCCCTCGTGGATGATCGCCTGCGCGAGGACGGTCGCGGTCGTCGTGCCGTCACCAGCGACGTCATTCGTCTTGGTCGCCGCCTGCTTGAGCAGCTGAGCGCCCATGTTGGCGAAGTGATCGTCGAGCTCGATCTCCTTGGCGACGGTCACGCCGTCATGGGTGACGGTCGGCGCCCCGAACTTCTTGTCGAGCGCAACGTTGCGGCCCTTCGGACCCAGGGTCGTCTTGACCGCGTTGGCCAGAATGTCGACGCCCTCCTTCAAGGACTGGCGGGCGGCGGTGTTGAACTCAAGAACCTTTGGCATTGCTTGTCATCCTCCCTCTGAATCTCACCAGCGAATCGGGTGTGGACCCGTCGTGAATCAACTCACCTTCGCGTGCGAACTAGCGAGCGCTTATTCCTCGACAATCGCCAGGATGTCCTTCTCGGAGAGGATGAGCAGCTCCTCATCGTCGAGCTTGAACTCGGTGCCGGCATACTTGGCGAACAGCACCTGATCCCCGACCTTGACATCCATCGGGATGCGGTCGCCATCGTCATCGCGGCGGCCTTCCCCGACGGCGATGATGGTGCCGCGCTGGGGCTTCTCCTTGGCGGTGTCGGGCAGGACGATGCCGCTCTTGGTCGTCTCCTCCCGGCTCAGCGGCTTGACCACCACCCGGTCGCCCAGCGGCCGCAGCTTGGTCGCAACCGCACTCGCACCATTCGTCTGCGTCGCCATTGTCAACGCACCTCCTTGCGTCTTGGACAGACGAACTCGCTGCCGCCTCCGTATTCCCCGTTTACGGAGCGGCACACCATCAAAATCTCTTGCGGAATTGCATTATAGCGAGGCTATTAGCACTCATCAAGCGCGAGTGCTAACCGCCCACGCCCGGCAGAAAAGAGCGACAGCCTATACTCTTGAGAATCGCGGACAGCGCGCGGGGGGCACGAAAACCCAATTCCTGGCGGGGTGCTATGGGCCGGCGCTCACGGTGGACTCGACTCGCTCTGGTGGGGCTTCTCCTCGTGGTCAGCGTGGCGACTGGCCAGTCGCCGGCGGCGACCGGGGCCCAACAGGCACCGCAAGTCCTGGACATCTCCTCTGTCCGCAACAATCGGATCGTCTGGACCAGCTACTCCCGCTACCTGCCGGAGATCGAGGCCGCTATCGCCGCCTGGGAAGCGGTCGGGCCGATTGACTTCGTGAACCAGGCGCAAGCGCCGGACGAACCTCTCGACCTGATCTACCGCGACGCGTTCGCGCCCGGCGCCTATTTCGCGGGTTACTGGACCCATCATCCGGACGCGCCCGACACGATCACCTTCTCCACCAGCTATATGAACGCCCGCCCGGATGGCGATCCGGCGCGCTTCGGCGTCGCGGTCCACGAGACCGGCCATGCCCTCGGATTGGCCGATCTCATGGACGAGGATCTGCGCACGGCGCTGATGTTCCACGTCAATTCCGGCTTCACCGCTCCGCAAGACCACGATATCGCCAATCTCTGCCACCTCTGGGGCGGTCCGCGCTGCGCCGAGCTCGGCGCGGCGACACCGCAGCCGGCGCTGACCCCGGCGCCCTCGCCGACGCCGACGCCAACCCCGCCTGAAGGCCCCACGGCGCCGGTGGTCATCGCTGTCGTCAACTGCACGATGACGCCCGACAGCGGCACCATTGATGCCGGCCGGGCTGTGGCCGGTGATCTCCCCCGATCTTGCCGAAGCGCGCCGCCCGGCGTCGTCTTCGATGTCGAAATCTTGGGGAACGACGCAAAGACGCATTTGGTGGCGATGACGAACGCGGCGGGCTTGCTCGCGCTCGACGTCGCGGTTGGTCACCAAGTGACCGCGACCATTCGGCCCGCCAGCAATCTCCTCTATCTCCCGCTGCATCCGTCGGTGAGCATCCCCGCCGTCAATGACGATGGCGCGCTCCTCACCTTCCTCAATGTTTCCGAGCGGCCAATCGATGTGATCAAGCTCGTGTGCAGCGACGATCCGGGACAGCTCGACCCCGAGGCGGTCTTTGCCGGAGAGTTTCCGCCTGGCTGCCGGCCCTCCCCCGCTGGCGATCAATACACGGTCAGCGATTCCTTCTACGGAACGCCGCGCACGATCCCGAACTATGCCGCCGGCGGCGAAACCTTCGTGACGAGCGATCACGGCCGCTTCACGGTCTACGCGCCCGTGACCGATGCCGCCGGGCAGCCCACGGTTCTCGTCCTCGACGACATGGACCAGCAAGCCGAAACTAGCTGGCCCGCGCCGAACCCAACCGTTATTGAATTGAAGCCCCCGTACAACATCGTCCTCGTCGGCGCTGAAGCGAATCCGGATCTCGACCCAGTTGAAGCCGCGAGCGTCACGTCCTCACCCGCCGCCGGACATGACTCCGTCTCGGCCTTGACCAGCGCGGTGGAGACTATCCCCGCGCACATCCCGGCCAACACATCAAGGGCATCCTTTGGGCGCTCCCTGGACAACGCCCCCGAGGGCATGTACCGGGCATTTCCTGGCCGGCGTCCAACAGCATCGACGACACAATTCGTCTCCGGTGCCACCAGCATCATAGGGGCGGGCACGGGTCCCGCCCCTACGGATTGAGGCCATGTGCGGCCAACGCGGGCATGCCTTGTGATTGACCCGAGGAGGGTGGCTTGAAGGGCCACGCCCTCCGGCGGCGACCGAGCCGGATGTGATGCAGGCGACGGGACTTTGCGATGGCGCGCTTGTCGGCTGCGCTACAACGTGGCCACAATGCGCGAGTTGATACACGACCGCGCGCAACGAGCACGCTACGTCGCGCGTATCAAGAGACGACAATACCTGCGACCACGCGATGTGGCCCGGGGGGCAACCGGCGATCTGTCACCGTATCGGCCCGGGCGCGCGTGGAGGAGACCTACACAATGATGAGATGGATCAGCGCGTGGCCCCGGCTGGCGCGGGGGAGCGTGGCAATACTGCTGGGCTGGCTCCTCGTGGCGCCGCTGGTGGCCTCCCCCGTCGCGCGAGGGGCATCCGATGCCTCGTATGACTACATCCGCTTCGACGGCACGGTCTACGCCGTCGTGGACCGACCAATCGGGCGCGAGCTGAACGAGGACGACCTCGGCCCAGAGGTGGCCCAGGTCGAGGCGCTGGACGATAGCGGCATCGACCCGTGCTATCGCTCCTTCGACAACAACGCTGGCGAACTGGCGCCCGGCACGACCGTCTACGAGGTCAACGGCTACGATCCATCTTTCCGCCTCGCCGTCGTCAGCGATGACGGCCGGATCGTTCTCTACGAGGCGACCTGCAGCTTCTCCGCTCAGCAAGCGAGCGACATCCTCGACCTGCAAGGCAGAGTGCTCTGCATCGGCGCGCACGCGCCAGAGCGGAGCCTGCCAGAGCTCGGTGCGATCCGTGACGAGGCTGAGATCGAGCGACTGGTTGATTTGGTGCTCGACGCGCCGATCGCGTTCGATCCCGAGCTCGTCGGCGATCCGAGCCGCGCCGATCCGCGCTACTGGATCGTCTTCTACCTCAACGACGCGACCACCACCGCTCCCCGCGCTTTCTGGCCGGAGGACGGCGAGCTCGCCTACGGCATCATCGTGCCCGAGGAGTTCAGCCAGGCAATCGCCGAAGCAATCGACCTTCGCGCCAACGCGCCGGACGAAGCGCCGTCCTGCCGCGGCGGCGAGTAGCCAGCGGCCGTATCTCAAAGGCGCGTTGGAGAGCTAGGCGGCTCGCAGGTTTTCGATCGCGTCGCGATTCCAGGCAATACCTAGTCCAGGCTCCATCGGGGCTACCGCGTAGCCATCCACAATCTCCAGTTCTTTCATCGTAAGTCTGCGTAGCTGTGGGATGTGCTCGACGTAGAGCGCGTTCGGCACGGCGCAGGCGAGACTGACGTGAAGCTCCATCAGGAAATGCGGCGCCACTTTGACGTTGAACGCTTCGGCGAGATGCGCGGTCTTGAGCCACGGGGTTATGCCGCCGATGCGCGCGACATCGACCTGGACGATGCCACAGGCGCCGGCTGCCAGATACTCGCGGAAGTGACTCACGGAGTAGATGCTCTCGCCAACAGCGATGGGAAGGCTCGTTGAGGACGCCAACTGCACGTGACCGGAAAGATCTTCCGCTGGCAGCGGCTCCTCGAACCAGAAGAGATCGAGCGGCTCGAACAATCTCGCTCGCCGCTTGGCCTCGGCGTAGGTGAGCGACTGGTTCGCATCAATCATGAGATCCACGTGCGGACCAATGGCTTCCCGGACCGCCCGTAGCCGCTCGACATCCTCGTAGGCATCCGGCTTCCCGACCTTGATCTTGATGCCACGCCACCCCTTCGCGACCGATGCCTTCGCTCCCGCGACGATCTCCTCGATAGGAAGCTGCAACCAGCCGCCCTCGGTGTCATAGAGGGGGATGCGCGGCCGCGCTCCGCCAGCCAGGAGCCACAGCGGTTGACCGGCCGCCTTGCAACGCAGATCCCAGAGCGCGGTGTCCACCGCGGCCAGCGCCAGGCTGGTAATGGCTCCGACAACCGTTCCGTGGGTGGCCCAGAAGAGCTTCTGCCAGAGCGCCTCGACTTGCCGGGCATCCTCTCCCACGAGACGATGCAGAAGGTCCTCGCGCAGCATCGCCAGCACCGCGCGCCCGCCCGTCCCGATCGTGTAGGAGTAGCCCAGGCCAGTCAGCCCCTCGTCAGTCGTGAGCTCGACGAAGATCGTCTCCTGCTTCACAAAGGCCTGGATGGCGTCCTGACGCGGCGTCTCTGGCTCGAGATCAACCAGAAACGCCTCGGCACGCGTGATCTTCACGATTCCCTCCCATAGTCCAGCCGCCAGGGCGGAGGCGACATGTGCCTCCACGCGCTGGCGGCTGAACGCGTTCCGTTAGGAACAGACGAGATACTGTTCCGCGAAGCTGCTTTGGATTTCCGCGGTCAGGGCCTTGAGATCCTCGCTGTAGGTATCGACCTTGCTGGCATCGATGAGGAACGTGCCGGAGTCGATCAGGTAGGGCGCATCCGGCTTCATCTGGCAATCATGGCGCAGCCGGTCTAGCGCATAGGCGGCGATGTACGCTTGCCCATACGGGTTCTGCGACATCGTGCCGACGACGAAGCCGTCCCGGATCGCATCGAGGACGATCTTGTCGTCATCAATGCCGACCATCTTGATCCGCTTGTCACCGAGGTTGCGCAGGGCCGTCGCGGCAACGACAGACGGGACATAGGCGGTCGTGATAATCCCGTCGATCTCGTCCTTGGAGGCGGCGAGCAGGGCATTGATCTTGTTGTCAGCTTCCTCTTGGCTGTCGACGTCGGCCAGGTGCTGAAGCAGCGTCACTTTGCCGTTGGTTTCCGCCACGGCCCGCTCGACCGCATCCATGCGCAGGCGAGTATTGGGATCGACCAGGAACCCGGTGAAGTGGACGATCGTGCCCTCGCCGCCCATCGCCTCGATCAGCGCCTTGGTCCCGAGATAGGCGGAGTTGGCGACGTCTGTGGCGATGCAGAACTGCGCGGTGGTCGGCTGCGTGGTGCACCCGCCAACCAGCGCGGTCGGAATGCCCTCATCCATCAGCTCTTCGATGGTGCCGTTCGAGCCGTTAGCGTCGCCGGGGAAGATCGCGAACGCGTTGTATCCCTGGGCAACCAGCGTCTCGATCAGCTCGTTCTGGGCGTTGAGATCCCACCGCTCCGGCGCCTTGAAGACACTATCTCCAAGGCCGAAATCCTGCTGCGCATTCGCGATCGCTTCCTCCATCGGCGCGAAGTACGGGTGTGGACCACCAGGAACGACCGCGACCCTGGTTTCCGAGTCGTCGTGGGGAATTTCCGGCGGAGGCTCGAGACGTTCGCTTGGAGAGGGCGTCGCGTCCTGCGCGACCGCGCTCATGGAGATGCCGAGCAGCAGTATGAACGCGAAGAGAACGCTGCGAACGTGTGACTGTTTCATCACGCGGTTCCTCCTTGCGCCGCACACGCGGCCCTACACGACCAAAGCCCCAAGACCGGTCTGAGCGCGGCCCGAGCCGGCAGGGAATCTCCCCGGATCACTGCTGGGAGTGAGACCAGAGCGCCTCCTCTCGTTCTCGTTGACTGGTACTCGTGTATTGTGTACTGTATACAACGCGACCACCTGAATCAAGAGCATTCGACACAAATGCAGGACTTGGTGTGACTCCGCTCCGCGAATTCGATCGCTTCCGCATCGGCGATGAATTGCACGCGCGCTTCGCGCTACCCAACACAGAGCCGTTCCCCATCTTGGCCGATGCGGTTTACGACCTCCTTTGGAAACGCATCGTCAACCTGGAGTTCCCTCCTGGCACTCGCCTCTCGGAAGAGACACTCGCCCGCGAGCTCGGCGTTAGCCGCACACCCGTGCGGGAAGCGTTGCTGCGTTTGGGACAGGTGGGACTGGTGCGGGTGAGTGCCCGGCGCGGCATGTCGATTCCGACGATCACCCGCCAAGATGTCATCGAGCTGTACGACTTGCGGGCTGCAATCGAATCGTACGCGGCTCGCCGGGCCGTTTCCTCGATCAGCGAGGAAGAAATCTCCTCGTTGCGCGAACGACAACGCCTGGCTCACGAGCGAGCAAACAGCGACTCAGCAGCCGCGGCAGACGCGTTCTTTCACGCCGATCTCGCTCTCCACGAAATCTTGCAGAAGCGCGGCGGGAACCGGCGCAGCGTGCGGCTCCTGGCCGATGTCATGGGGCAATTGAGCCTCTTGAGCCTGCGAGCCGCTCTCACGCCGGACAGCCGGCTCGCCGCGATTGCCGAGCACCAGCGGATTCTCGATGCCTTGGCTCGCCAGGATGCCGGAGCGGCCGCCGAGGCGATGGAGGACCACATTGAAGCCGTGAAGAATCGCTCCTTGGCGGATCTCGAGCGTCTTCACGTCGGCACGTAGGCCGGCGACTCGCGGAGACGTCAGCCGCGGAGAATCACCATGACGCGCGTCATTCGGATCCTCGACCGGCTCGGGTTGTTCGTCGTCATTTTCGTCTTCTGGCTGATCTTCGTGACCTTCGCTCAGGGCTTCCTGACCGGCATCACGATCTTCGGCCTCAGTCGCAGCATCGCGATCACCACGGTCATCGGCCTTTCTCAGATGGTCGTCCTCTCGATCGGCCACATGAACCTGGCCGTCGGCGCCATCGGCGGGATGGTCGGCATCTTCTCCGGCTGGCTCATGCAAGAGCAAGGGTTCCCCATCTGGGCAGCCATCGCGGCGGGGCTGGCATTGGGGGCGCTGACTGGCTGGCTGAACGGGTGGCTCATTACCCGAACCGGCATCAACAGCTTCATCGTCACGCTCGGCATGGGCAGCGTGATCACCGGGCTGGTGTTCATTCTCACGAAAGCCGAGGCGTATCGCGATCTGCCCCGTTCATATGTCACGTTCGGCAAGCAACGCTGGATCGAGATCGGCTGGTTGGAAATTTCGCCGCTGTTCATCATCGCGCTGTTCGTAACCGGCCTCGTCTACCTCGTTTACCACGGCCTCTCGATCGGACGACAGATGCTCGCGACTGGCGCGAATGCTCGGGCAGCGCGCCTATCAGGCGTGCCAGTGGAGCGGGTGGTGCACGTGGCGCACGCCTGGTCCGGACTCCTGGCCGGACTGGCTGGCATCATGCTCGTATCCCGCCTCGGCTCGGCGCTGCCGAGCGTCGGGGAAGATTGGCTCCTCCCATCCTTCGCGGCGCCGATCGTCGGCGGGACGTTGCTCGCGGGCGGGGCGGTGGCCGTCGTGGGGACGCTACTAGGCGCGGTGCTCATTGAAAGCGTTTCAGTCGGCCTCACGCTCATGAACGTGCCGAGCTTCTGGATTCAGTTGTTTATCGGGTTGGTCCTGCTCCTCGCCGTCCTTCTCGACCGCGCACGCACCGTGGCTGTTCTACAAGGACAGCGAGCCGGCGCGGCTTCCACGCAAACGGTGGCGACACAATGAACGTGGCGGTAATCAGCGTTAGTCGTCGAAGGGGATCCTGGCTCCAGGCCGAGTGGGTCTGGCTGGCTGGCATCGTCGCCCTGGAATGCATCGTTCTCGCCAGTCTCGAGCCCAACTTCCTCACTGAGTTCAACTTCTACGTGATGCTGCGCGGGGTAGCGGTCACGATGATCGTCGCCCTTGCCCAGCTCATGGTCCTCGCGGTCGGGCAATTGAACCTCTCGGTTGGGGCAATCGGCGGCGTCGTCGCGGTCTGCACCGGCGGCATGATGGAAGTGTGGGGTCTCCCGACGATCGTGGCCATCGTCCTTGGGCTTCTGCTCGGCACGGCCGCGGGACTCATCAACGGGCTCCTCACGACGCGCACCGGCATCAACGGCTTCATCATCACCTTGGCAACGGCAAGCGCGTTTACCGGCATCACTATTGGGCTGAACGACGCCAAGCCGTTCTACGACCTACCAAGCGCGTATGTCCGTTTCGGCCAAGGCCGGGCTGGTCCGTTCCCCTACATCGGCATCGTCACGGTGGTCGTCGTCGTCGCACTCGCGGTGCTCCTGACCAAGACCGTGCTTGGCCGGCAGATACTCGCGGTCGGCGGGAATCCCCGCGCGGCGACACTCTCCGGGATTCCCGTAAACCGAATCGTGGTCATCGTCCACACGCTGTCGGGCCTCTTGGCTGCCATCGCGGCGATCTTGCTCATGGCCCGGCTGGGATCAGCGCAGCCTTCGATTGGCTCTGACTGGCTCCTGCCGTCGTTCGCTATCCCGATCGTCGGCGGCGTCGCATTGACCGGCGGCAGCGCCTCGATCCTGAACACGGTGCTTGCGACCTTCCTCATCGCCCTGATTGATAATGGTCTCGTCCTGGTCAAGGCAGATCCCTATTGGATCCAATTCTTGCTCGGCACGATCATCCTCGGCGCTGTTGGCCTCAATCGCTTGCGCCTGAAAGCCAACAAAGAGCAGGCATCATGACAGAAGTAACCAGCGCGGCGACTACTCGACAGAGCAGCGAGACAACGACCAGCGTCACGCCAGCGCTCGAGCTGCGCGGCATCAGCAAAGCGTTCCCGGGCGTCCAGGCGCTCGATCATGTTGACCTCGTGCTGAGGCACGGCGAGATCCATGCGCTGGTGGGAGAAAACGGCGCCGGCAAGAGTACGCTCCTCAAGATCATCACCGGCGTGTATCAGCCCGATGAGGGGACGATTCGCGTCAACGGGCAGGAGGTGCGCTTCGGATCGCCGCGAGACGCGCTGCGTGCCGGCATCGGAGCGGTGCATCAGGAGCGCAACCTCATCCCGAAGTTCAGCGTGGCGGAGAACATCACGCTGGAGCAGCCTCCGGTCCGCGGTTGGCAATTCCTCGATCAGGACAAGATGGTCGAGGAGGCGCGGCGGTGGCTCGAAGCGATTCAACTCCCCCTCGATCCGCTCACTCCGGTCGAGCGACTGAGCGTGGCGCAGATGCAGCTCGTGGAGATCGCCAAGGCTCTCTCGCTGCAGAGCCGAATCCTTCTGCTCGACGAGCCGACCGCCTCCATCACGCCTCACGAAACAGAGGTCCTGTTCAGCATCCTCCGCCGCTTGCGAGATGAAGGCGTCGCGATCCTCTTTGTCAGCCACAAGCTCGAAGAAATCTTTGCGCTCTGCGATCGCGTGACGGTCCTGCGAGATGGCCGGCTGGCCGCGTTCGATACCGACCTCGCCACCCTCGACCGCGACCGGCTGGTCACGCTCATGATTGGCCGCGCCGAGCAGATTCGCGAGCTCTCCGCGAAGTCAGTCGATCGAAGCCGACCGCTCCTCGAAGTTCGTGGTCTCCGCGCCAGCACCGGCGCGCAGGACATCTCCTTCACGCTCTATCCCGGCGAAATCGTTGGACTTTATGGCTTGGTCGGCGCGGGGAGAAGTGAGCTCGCGAAAGCCCTTGTTGGCGAAGGGAAGATTCTATCTGGCGAGATTCGGCTCGATGGGCAACCAGTCCACATTCGCGCGCCCCGGGAGGCCTTGGAGCGATACCGCATCGGATACGTCAGCGAGAATCGCCAGCTCGAAGGGTTGATCCTCACGCATTCGGTGCAGTCGAACGTTGCCGTAACGGTCTGGAGAAGACTCAAGAACGCGCTCGGCTGGATAAGCGCGCAACGCGAGCGGACAACGGTGTCGCCGTTTGTCGAGCGGTTGCAGGTCAAGACTCCCTCGCTTGCTCAAGCGGTAGGGAACTTGAGCGGAGGCAACCAGCAAAAGGTGAGCCTTGCCAAGTGGCTGGCCGCGGACACTCGCTTGCTGATCATTGACGAGCCAACGGTCGGCATCGACGTCAAGACGAAGCATGAGCTGCATGAGCTGATTTGGGATCTCGCAAGCCAGGGGCTCGGCATCCTCCTCATTAGCAGCGACATGCCGGAGATGATCCGGTTGGCCGACCGCATTCTGGTGATGAAAGAGCACCAGATCGTGGGCGAGGTCGCAAACTCCCGCCGCTATGACGAGGTCAGCGAAGCGATCATGCGCCATATCCACGCTGACGATGCATCCGGCGCCACTCTGCCGGTTGCCGAGGACCGCCAGTCGAGCGCGGCTCATCACGTTCCAGTCTGACGAGCGGCGCTGCAGGATTCGGAGATTCCGGTGACACGCACGCTGACCATCGCCGTCGTCGGCGGCCCCATGTATGACCGGCTGTATGAAGAACAGCTGCCGCGCTTTACCGCGGAAACCGGGATCGAGGTCAGCATCGGCGCTCACCTGATCCATGCCGACTTGAACGCTCACCTGGCAACGGCGCTTCCCCAGGGGTCGCCGCGCTACGATCTCATCAGCACGCACACCAAGTACGCGCCCTCGCAAGCGCGTTGGCTTCTTCCGCTCGATGAGCTCCTCCCGCCCGACTACCTGACCGACTTCGCGCCAGCGATGGTCGAGCAGGCTCGGGTTGCTGGCCAGCTTCTCGGCGTGCCGCGCAATATCGACACCCGATTGCTCCACTACCGAGCGGATCTCTTCAGCGATTCCCAGGAGCGCCAATCGTTCCAGGAACGTTTTGGTTACGAGTTACGACCTCCGGCAATATGGGATGAGTTCGTTGATATCGCGCGGCATTTCACGCGACCGCCCGAGCTGTTTGGGTTTGCGTTCCCTGGTATGTCATCCGGGTTGTGGGGCACGTTCTACGAGCTGACGAAGATGTTCGGCGGGGACTTCTTCGGCCCCGATCATCGCGCGGCGTTTCATTCGCCAGCCGGCACCCGGGCACTGACGTTGCTGCGCGACCTGTACAGCACTTGGCGCGTCACTCCGCCCGACCTTCCCACTTGGCAATTCGACGCGGTGTCCAGCGCGTTCGATGAAGGCCGCGTGGCGATGATTGCCGATTGGCCCGCGACCTATGCCGGCCACGTCAACGCCCTGGGCGACCGGCTCGCCATCGCGCCGTATCCTCAAGGGCCGGCGGGACGCTTCGTCTACTCGGGCGGCTTTACGTGGGCGATCCCGCACAACACCTCAGACGTCGAAACCGCGCTGAAGCTGCTCATGTTCCTCGCCAGCCCGCAAAGCCAGGAGCTTGAAGCCCGGCAAGGCGCCTACGTGCCGAGACGGTCCGTGCAGCGACAGATCGCGGCGGAGAGCGCGGCTGGGTCGCGCGAGCGGTATCGCCTCGATCTCCTCGATGAGACGGTGGAGAAGCATCTCCTTATTCCGCCTCGCCTTGCTCGCTATCCCGCGATCGAGGACGCCGTCTGGCCGCTCCTGCAGGCGGGCTTTACCGGCAAGCTGCCCGTGAGCGAGGCGCTGGCATCCGCGGAGCGCGCGATGAACGCGATCCTGGACGAGGCGGAAGAGACACAGAACCCCGGCTGATCGTGCACTGGACGGCGCGGACTGGCTACAGTCCTCAGCGTGTCTCGGCTTCCAGACCAACGGGACTTGCGCTCCGGCCCATCCTCAATCATGCTCCTGCTAACATGACCGCATTGCGCGTTGGAGCCGCATGCGGCAGGGAGCAGAAACACGCATGGTCCGCGACCTCTTACGCCTGCGCCGTCGCGAGCGCCCGCAAGGAGCAGACGGCGCCATCCTGACGAAGACGCAGCATGAGCTTCTGGAGACGGAGCTGGCGCTGCTCGAGCGCCTGGCGACGATTCTGGAAGCCTATCCGGCCGCGCCAGAAGACCTCGAGCAGATCGAGGACGCGGCCGAGCAGCTGACGTCGCTCTTCTTGCTCGTCATCGTCGGCGAGTTCAACTCCGGGAAGTCCGCGTTCATCAATGCCTTGGTGGGCAGCGATGTGATGCCGGAGGGCGTCACGCCGACCACCTCGGTCATCAACCTGCTCCGCTACGGCGAGACCGTTACCGAGAAAATGCTCGAGAACGGCATGATCGAGCGGACATTCCCAGCGCCGTTCCTCGATGAGATCACGATTGTCGATACACCCGGCACCAACGCGATCATTCGCGAGCATGAGGAGCTGACGCAGCGGTTCGTGCCCCGCTCTGATCTCGTCCTCTTCGTCACCTCCGCCGACCGCCCCTTCACGGAGAGCGAGCGGCTGTTCATGGAGGAGATCCGGGAATGGGGCAAGAAGATCGTCATCATCATCAATAAGATCGATCTCATCCGCGACGAGGAAGACGTTCAGAAGATCGTCGCCTTCGTCCGCGACAACATTACCCGCCTCCTCGGGTTCCAGCCTGAGGTTTTCCCGGTATCCGCCTTGCTGGCACAGCAGGCAAAGGCCCTCGGCGACAAGAACCCGCCCGAGCGAGAACGTCTCTGGCGCGCCTCCCGCTTCGAGGACCTCGAGCGGTTCATCTTCTCGACGCTCGATGAGGAAGGTCGCATCCGCCTGAAGCTCCTCTCGCCCCTCGGCTCCGCCGAGCACTTGACCGATCGCTACCTGGCGGCCACGACGGAGCGGCTCAAAGTCCTCGAAGAGGACGTCCGCACGATCGAGACGATCGAGCGGCAGCTTGCCCTCTACCGGGACGACATGCGCCGGCAATTCGAGTATCACCTGACGCGGGTCGAGAACATCATCATGGGGATGGTCGCCCGCGGCGATGAGTTCTTTGAAGAGACGATCCGCATTGGCCGCGTCTTCGACCTACTCAACTCGGACAAGATCCGCAGCGAGTTCGAGCGCAAAGTGGTCGCCGACACCGAGCGCCGGATCGACGACACAATCAACGAGCTGATCGACTGGATGGTCGAGCAGGACCTGCGGACTTGGGAGGCGGTCAACGATTACATCGATCGGCGGCGGCTCTCCCAATACGAAGAGCAGATCATCGGCGAAGTCGGCGGGCAGTTCCGGTATGACCGTAAAGCACTGATCGAATCGGTCTCCCGCCGGGCACGCGAGGAGGTCGAGCGGTACGACCCGGATCGGGCGGCGCATGAGCTCTCGGTCTCCGTCCGCAGCGCGGTGGCGCAGGTCGCGGTGGCGCAGGCCGGCGCGGTGGGTCTCGGCGCGCTGGTCGTCGCTGCCGCGTCGACGGTTGCGGTGGACGTGACCGGAATTCTCGCCGCCTCGCTCGTGGCCGGCCTCGGCTTGTTCATCCTGCCGCGCAAGCGCCGCCAAACCCGCCAGGAGTTCCGCCGCCGCTCGGAGGAGCTACAGGAGCGGTTGATGGCGGTGATGAGCGAGCAGTTCGAGCACGAGCTGGCGCGCTCGATCCAGCGCATCGAGGATGCGGTCGCGCCGTACACGCGCTTCGTCCGCGACCAGCAAGCCAAGCTCACCCAGGTCGAGTCGGATCTGAACGAGGTCCAGGGCGAGCTTCGCGCTCTGCGTTATCGCATCGGCGACCCGGAGGCGGCGACGCCGCGCTCGCTCCCGTCAGGCCGCTACGACGCGACGAACCGTGAACCGGAAGCCCTGCCGGCTCCCGAGACGACAGCGATTGCGCCCGGTCCCGTCGCGACACCCGCGACAGATGCCGGCTCATCCTCGACTGAGGAGGACGACCGTCGCGGCGAGACGCGGAAGGACTGATCGTTCGGCCGCAATCCGATGTAGCGTTTGCCCAGCCCGCCACGCTTTGCCCGAACAAGGCCGCTTTCGAGGAAACGAAATGGCGCCCCGCTTCGCGAGCGATGGGCGCCATTCTTCGAAACGAACGTGGGCGTCCGACCTATCGAGCCGGCGTAGCCTCAGTGGTGAGGCTGCTGCTCGGTGGAGCCGTCGTAGGTGACGCCGCGCTCGGCCAGCATCTCCCGCATCCGCTCAATCTCGAGACTCTGGGTCCGGATCACGCCCTCGGCGAAGAGGCGTACTTCTTTGCGATCCGACCGCTCGAGGATCGCTTCAGCCATCGGCAGCGCCCCTTCGTGGTGACGGATCATCAGCTGCAGGAAGAGAATCTCCGCCTCCGGGGTGGGTAAGCTGTCGAGCTGGTTTAGCGCTTCCTGGCTCGCCATCCCCGGCATTGGCCCGTCGTGCCCCATCCAGGCCATCGGCTCATCGTCGCCAGCGAGCGAAGCTCCCCAGGCTTCGAGCCAGCCGTTGAGCTGGCCGATCTGCGCCTGCTGGGTCAGAATGATGTCCGTTGCCAGGCTGCGGAGCGCGGGATCCTCCGTGCGATCGCGGATCTTCAGGGCCATCAGCACCGCTTGGGCGTGGTGCGTCTCCATATCGCGGGCAAATCCGGCCTCGGCCGAGGAGTTGCCAGGCGGCCGGTCTCGCAGGTACATGGCGACCGCGGCGATGGCGAGCGCGAGCGCGACGATCGCCAGCAGGGCAGCCACCGCAACGGAGTACGGCACGCCGGCTATGACACCGGACTCTCGCCGCTCGCTTTCTTCACCGACCGTTGCTGCCGAAACCGAGCTCATCATGATGATTCCGCGTGTCCCCTTTCGACGCCAAATCGTCCTATCGCGGGGCGCTGCTGGCCCTCTGGGCGCCGCACGCTACGTGCCAGGTGGTGGCAATGGCGTATCGGTCGCCGGGCCGGCGCCGCTCCACTCCCGATCGATGTACTCCCGGATGTCGCGCAACGACCATCCCTCGGAGCGTAGGCGCATCACGTCACGCGTGACGCCGATGCAGACCCCTCAGCCAAAGCTCATCGGATCGAGCAGTACGGAGCCGTCCGAGCGCACCTCGCGCACATAGCAATCGTAATTCGAGGTGTGCCCCTGCGCGCCACACCCGCAGAAGCAGGGCATGTAGCGTAGCTCGTCCGGATGCGCGACCGCGTATCGGTACGCCTCTTGGATTTCTGGATCGACGAAATCGAAGATGTCCGGCCAGCGCCCCTCGGCAGGCCAAGCCAGGAGCGAATCGCTTTCACCGGGCGATTTCGATATCCCACACCCGGCGACGAAGAGCATCGGCGTGATGGCGGCGATTCCGATTGCCCGCCGCCGGGTGAGCCGCGTTGTCAACGCGGTGCCTGCTCGTACGCCCATCTCTTGGCTCCTTAGATACCGAGAGGATCTGCCGCGGTCCCGTCACCCGCGACAGATCCTCTCACTGGCCTCAGGGTGCCAGCGCGACAGTCACAGGAGCATCACAAGAGGAGAGAGACGCGTAACAACAACGTAAAAGGTGGGAGGAGAGTCAATCAGCGGCCCGGCGAGGACTCGGTGGGAGCGACCCGATCGACGCTGACAGCGGATGCCAGCGAGCGGCTGATCAGATGCTCGGTCTCCTCGATCCGCACGCGCAGCGGTCCGTCGAACGGCAGGATCTCGACCAACGTCAGCGCCGCCCCTGGGTAGAGGCCCAGCTCGCCGAGGTAGCGCAGCCGCTCGGGATCGCGGTCGGAGACGCGCGCGACGCGGGCGCTTTCGCCAGGCTCGAGCTCCGCCAGCGGGACGGCGGTTACAACGTCAATCGTCCCCTCGCGGCTCGGAATCGGGTCCCCGTGCGGATCGCGCTTCGGATAGCCGAGCGCCGAGTCCATCCGCGCCTCCAGCTCATCGGAGACGTGATGCTCCAGGCGCTCCGCCTCCTCATGCACTTGGTGCCAGGCGTATCCGAGCGCCTCCGCCAGGTACAGCTCCAAGAGCCGGTGATGGCGCAAGACCTCCAGCGCGATCTTCTCCCCCGCCGGGGTCAGCTCGACACCGTGATAGCGCGTGTGCCGCACGAGCCGCAGGTCATGCAGCCGCTTGGCCATGTTCGTTACCGACGGACCGGAGACGCCGAGTTCTTCGGCGAGGCGCTGCGTCGTCACTGGCCCGCCAGCTTCGCGCAGGCGCCAAACGGCCTTCAGGTAGTCCTCCATCGCGTGGGTGACCTGTGGCTCGCCAGACTCCTGCGTCCGATCGGATTGGCGAGGATTTGCTGATCTGCTCATGGGAGCGAACGCTCCGCTCCTCCATTCATCATGTCGCTACGTTCCAGGAGGCGCTCCACGCTCGCTCTCAGGCGGTTGCATCGCCGGCGGCCGGCCCCTCCAGACCAGAATCGTGGTCGCCGGAACTCACCGTTGTCAAGGCGGCAACCCCTGTGGTCCCCGGCACGACGCGCGGCGGCGCGAGCCGGTCAAGGAGATCGAAGGCAGCCCCGGCGTCGAGATGGTGCAGCGCGAACCTCCCGCCTTCGCCACCGGACGCCACCGCGGCAAAGAACGTTGCCAGCGCGGCGCGCCGCTGCAGCGGATTCTGGCTCACCCCACGATAGTTGATCCGGCGCCGCAAGGTCAGCGTCGTCACACGGGCAAACGTTCTCCAACGCACCACGACATGCCCTCGATCGTCCATCCACCAGCCCGCATCCCGATGCTGAATCAGGCCGAGCGCGACGACGAGCGGCAGCGCCGCCAGTGGCACCACTCCCCACCACCAAGCGATCCGAGGCAGGAGGCTGGCAAGCGCCGTGAGAACGACCACACCACCAAGGAGCGGCCAGACATTGCCCAGCGCGTACCGGCGACGCGCGCGATCCGGCGCGGGATTCAGGCGGATCGCCGCCAAGTCGACCGCGTAGTCCGGGGTGGCCGCGGTTAGCAGCGCGTGCAGATCCTTCAAGCGCACGAGCGGCGCGAGTACGCCCGAGACGGCGGTGTCAACCCCATATCCCGCGCTCTCGACGCGGACGGCGGCGAGGCCAAAGAGCTGGCGGAGCAGCCCCTCGCTGATCGTGACGGCTTGGACTCGCGCCAACGGAATCGAGCTGCGGCGGCGCTCGAACAGACCATGCTGGATGTGGAGCCGGTCGCCATCCCGCCTCAGCTCGAAGCCGGCGAAGGTGATCACCATCGAGCCGATCGCGAGGAGCCAAGCGCCGACCATCATGGCAATCGCCAGCCCCATGATCGTCGGCAGCGTCGGCTCCGGCAATGACCGCGCCACGCGCTCCCAGGCATCGCCGAAGATGTCGTCGGCAAGCTCGGCGACGGCGACCAGCACCGCCAACGCTGGCCCGACGCGCGCCGAGGTCGCTCCCGCGACGATGAGATCCCACCAAGACAGGACCAGCAACGGCGGCGCTTCCTCCGTCGTTGGCTGTCTGACGTCCACTGCTGGAGCCGGCGCCTCTCGCGACGGGCGACGCAGCAGGCGCTCGCGGAGCCGCGCCGCGTCCGCCCGCCCAACGGCGCCGAGGACGATGTCCGCCTCCTTGCTGCCGCCGGCCGCCGACTCGATCTTGACCTCAACCACGCGAAAGACGCGATGCAGCACGGTTTCGTTGAAGTCGACGGCCTGGATGCGCTCGAGCGGCAACAGTCGCTCTTGGCGCTGTAAGAGACCGGACTGAACCTGAAGGCCCCGATCCGTGACGGCGTAGCGGAACCGCCACCAGAAGAGCGCGCGCTGGATGATGGTGCCGACGACGAAGAGCATGACCACGGCATACCCCGTCCACCCCCAGTCGTCCCGGCCGGCGACCAAGAAGAGGATCAGCGGCACCGCCATCGCCCGCAGCACGACGGCGGCCCGCAAGACGATCCAGGCGGGGTGGAGCCGCTCGAAGTTGATCGTCACGTCCCGCGAGTCACGATCCGGGAGCGAGCGCCACTCGCTACCCCGATCTGCTTCCGGAGCATTCGCTGACGCTTCATCGCGTTGCTTCTGCTCGTCACTTGCGGCTAGGGGATCCACGGTCAGACATCATCCCGTGTGTTGGCAAGGGCGGCGATGCGGTCCCTTAGTTGATCCGCGACTTCCAGCGCGAGCCCCGGGATCGCGTGCGCTCCGGCCGCGGTAAAGAGCACGACCGTCGCCAGGCCATAGCGCCGCTCGAGCGGCCCGCGACGAATATCCACATGCTGGATGCGCGCCATCGGCACCCGCACCCGCGTGATCGTCCACACGCCGTGCTGCAGATCGACTTCCTGGTCACGGACCTCGTAGCGCCAGTTGCGCCAGCGCAGCAGGGGCCCCCAGATAACGGTGGCAGTGGCGGCGATCGCGGCCAGCGCGATCAGCGCGGCAACGAGCACCTTCGACCAATCGCGCCACACGGCCAGGCCGATCAGGACAGCCGCGACGATCGCCACAAAGACGACCGCTTCGATCGCGTCGCTCAGGCGCCAGAGCCGCAGCGCGCGAGGATCGAGCCGTTCGCGCGGTGGTGGTGAGACCGTCATCGAGCTGCCACACTCCTTCTCTTTTCCCAATAGTGGCATAGGGCAGGAATGCGACGCGAGACCGCTCGCTGTGGACGCGCCGGTGACCGTGGGGCAGAATTCGCGGCCAGTAAGAAGACGAAGCGCGAGCACAAGAGATCGGAGCACGAACGAGATGACGAATCGCGAGCAAGCGACACAAGCCCCGGAGGAGCCGAAGCAGAAGCGGATCGCCGTGATCATGGCGCATCCCGACGACGCGGAGTTCGTCTGCGGCGCGTCAGTCGCGAAGTGGGCGGACGAGGGGCACGAGGTCTATTACGTGATCGTCACGAACGGCGATAAGGGCTCCCACGACAAAACGATTCCCGCCGAGCGCCTCGCCGCGATCCGCAAGGAGGAGCAGCGAGCGGCCGCGGCAATCCTCGGCGTCAAGGACATCCTCTTCCTCGACTGGCCGGACGGCATGGTCGTTCCCGATCTCAACCTGCGGCGCGAGCTCGTCCGGGCAATTCGCCGCCTGAAGCCGACGGTCGTCGTAACCGGCGATCCCACCGTCTATTGGGTCGGCTCCGAGTACATCAACCATCCGGATCACCGCGCCGTGGCCGAGGCGACGCTCGCCGCGCTCTATCCCGCGGCCGGGAATCACCGGTATTTCCCGGAGCTGCTGGAGGAAGGGTTCGAGCCGCACATGGTGGACGAGCTCTACATGCACGGATCGCGCGAGCCGAACCTGTTCATCGACATCACGCGGTATCTCGACAAGAAGATCGCCGCCCTGCGAGCCCACGCGAGCCAGCTCGGGGAGTGGGATCCGGAGGAGATGGTGAGGCAGTGGGCGAGCGAGGAAGGGAAGCGCGCGAACCCGCCGGTCGAATACGCTGAGAGCTTCAAGCGCTTCACGCCGGAAGGATAGGCATGTCCGAGAGCCCCGCGGCCACGTCAGCATCCGCGGAAAGTGAGTCGTACGAGGTACGGCTGAACCGGCTGCTGCTCACGACGCCAGGGCTGACCGTCGCTACGGCCGAGAGCTGCACCGGCGGCGCGGTCGCCCACCGCATCACCACCGTCGCGGGCAGCTCGGGATATTTCCTCGGCGGCATCGTCGCTTACGCGAACGAGGCGAAGGAGCGGCTGCTCGGCGTCTCGCGGGAGATCCTGCGCCAGCGCGGAGCGGTCAGCGCCGAATGCGCCCTGGCGATGGCCGAGGGCGCGCGCCGCGCATTCAATGCCGATATCGCCGTCTCGACGACCGGGATCGCCGGTCCGGGCGGCGCCACCGCCCGCAAACCGGTCGGCCTCGTCTACATCGCCTTTGCCTCACCGCTGGGCACCGGTTGCGAAGAGCACCACTTCTCCGGCGACCGACTCGCGGTCATCCATGCATCAACCGAAGCTGCTCTGCGATTATTAGTAGAGCAGGTCACGCGTAACCTGTTGGGCAAGGCTGATTAGGAGTGAGCTTCTTTGTCTAGCATTTACGAGAAAACCGTACTTGAGAATGGCGTTCGCGTCGTGACCGGACCGATGTCCGGCGTCCGGTCGGCGAGCTTGATCTTCTTCTATGATGTCGGCTCCCGCTATGAGGATCCCCAGATCCAGGGCGTGTCCCACTTCTTGGAGCACATGCTCTTCAAGGGGACGGAATCCCGCCCGGACCCGATCATGATCTCGCAGGAGATCGAGGGCATCGGCGGGATTCTGAACGCGGCGACGGGCCGCGAGTCGACGAATTACTGGTGCAAGGTACCGAGCACGCACTTCGCGCTCGCGTTCGACGTCCTCGCCGACATCCTCCTCAACTCGGTGATCGACCCGACCGAGCTCGACAAGGAGCGGCTGGTCATCCTCGAGGAGATCCGATCGATCGAGGATTCGCCAGAAGATCTCGTCCACGAGGTCATTGATGAGGTCGTCTGGGGCGATGACACCGTGGGACGGCCCATCACCGGGACCGAGGAGACGGTGCGGGCGATCACGCGCGAGCGGATGGTGGACTACTGGCGACGCAACTACCGGCCGGAACGGCTCGTGATCGCGGCCGGCGGCGATGTCCGGCATGAGGAGGTCGTCGCGCTCGCCGAGCGCTACTTCGGCGATCAGCGGCCGGACCTGCCCGGCGACACCTTCCCGCCAGCCCAATCGAATCAGACGGAGCCACGGGTGCGTCTGGTGCAGCGCGAGACCGAGCAGGCACACCTCTGCGTGGCGATGCCCGCCTTGCCGTACAGCACCGAGCGCCGCTACGTGCAGGGAACGATCGAGGCGATCCTCTCCTCGGGCATGAGCTCGCGGCTGTTCCAAGAGATCCGCGAGAAGCGCGGGCTGGTCTACAGCGTCTACGGGTACTTCCGGCCGTACGAGGACGTGGGGCAAGGCGTGATCTACGCCGGCACGGACCTCGACCGGGTGGAAGAGACGGTCAGCGCGGTCGTCGAAGAGCTCCGCAAGCTGCGCGACGAGGGCGTCCCGGAGGACGAGCTGCAGCGCACGAAGGAGCTGCGCAAGGGCCGGCTGCTGATGGGGCTCGAGGACAGCCGGTCGGTCGCGTCCTGGGTCGGTAGCCAGGAGCTGACCTATCGAGAGATCCGCACGCCGGAAGAGGTCGCCGCCAAGATCGAGGCGGTAACGGCCAACGAGGTGCAGGAACTGGCGCAGGAGCTGTTCCGCGCCGACAAGATGAACCTGGCGCTGGTCGGTCCCTTCGACGATCCACGCCCCTTCCGTGAAATCCTGGAGCAGTTGTGAGCGACACGCCGTCGGGAACGCCCGAGCCCGAGCCGGTACGCGTCCGGATCACCCGCCTCGACCCGTCGCACGATGAGGACGCGGCCGCAATTCTCGCCGCGTGCACGGCCGAAGGGACGATTGAGCGCGGCCGGGAAATCCTCGACGGGGCGCGCGGTGATTCCGCCTGCGAGATCTACGGGCTTTTCGAGGGCGAGGAGTTGGCAGCAGTCTACGTTCTGAAGAAGGTCTCGTTCGCCAATGAGATCGCGTACCTCGCGGTGCGCGAGGACCGCCGGCGGCGCGGGCATGGTCGCGCCTGTCTCCACGACGCGCTCTTCCGCTCCGGCCGCCGGCCGATCACGGTCGAGGCGGACGACCGCACTGTCGGCTTCTACAAGGCGTGCGGCTTCAAGCTCGTCGGCAAGCGTACGGGACCGGGCGGCGCGACGCGCTACCGGCTTGGCTGGCACGCGCCGCGCCCGCGACCGGTCACGGGCACAGGAGAGTCTGGGGAATGACGCAGTTCGGGCGCGCCGGCTGGGAGGCAATCATCGACCTCGCGCTTGCGGAGGACATCGGGACCGGGGATATCACGACGCTGGCGACGGTTCCGGCTGAGGCCGCCGCGCGAGCGACGATGCTCGTCAAGGCGGAGGGCGTGATCTCCGGATTGGACGCGGCCGCCGCGGTGTTCCGCCGGGTCGATTCGCGGATCGAGGTCACGCTCCGGGCCGCGGGCGGCACGCGAGTCTCGCCTGGGGACATCGTGGCAGAGATCGCGGGGCCCGCTCGCGGGATCCTTATGGCCGAGCGGGTGGCGCTCAATCTCGTTCAGCGGCTCTCCGGCGTAGCAACGCTGACGGCCCGCTACGTGGCGGCGGTGGCGGGGACGAACGCGCGCATCGTTGACACCCGCAAGACGACGCCCGGCCTGCGCATCCTCGAGAAGCAAGCCGTGCGGGACGGAGGCGGGCACAACCATCGTGTCGGCCTCGCGGACGGCGTGCTCATCAAGGACAACCATCTCGCGGCAATCGGCGGACCGGATCGGATCGCCCGCGCCATCGAGCGCGCCCGCGCCTTCGCGCCGCACACGATCAAGATCGAGGTCGAAGTCACGACGCTGGAAGAGGTCGAGCAAGCGCTCGCGGCCGGGGCCGACGCCATTCTCCTCGACAACATGGACCTCGCCACGATGCGGCGAGCGGTCGAGCTGGTCGGTGGCCGGGCGCTGGTGGAGGCATCCGGCGGGATCAACCTGGACACCGTGCGGGCGGTTGCAGAGACGGGAGTCGACCTCATCTCCGTCGGAGCGTTGACTCACTCTGCGCCAGCGCTCGACGTGAGCCTCGACTTCGTCCTGAGCGATTCCGCGACCAGAAAGTGATCTTCGTCACGTTTCGAGCGCGCTCAGCGCTAGAACGGACGCGGAAATTGCGCGAATGCCGCCAGGTGTCCGTACCATCTTGTCCCGGACCATGCTAGGATAGGCCCAAAGCACAAAGAGACGTGCGGCGCAACGAAACGCTGCCATGGGGGTGCGCGTTTCCTGAAGTAGATCGGAGACGTTGGAGCCGGCTGAGTGGGAGCCGGCATAGCACGGAGGAAGGGCGAGGGCATGGCAGACGGAACCGGGGTCTTCCCGACCCCGAGGGGGGATCTGTCTAAAGCGCGCGGCAGAAATCGGCGGTTGCCGCGTGTTCTCTTCGTTGCCGGAGTACTGATTGGGCTGCTGTTGCCCGCGTTCATGACCGGGCAGGTTGCCGCCCAGCCCACGTCGAACTGGTCGCCGCCCCGTACCGTCTACATCCCCGAAACCGGACACACCATTGACGGTGTCTTCCTCGACTTCTGGCGCGCGAACAACGGCATCAGCAACTATGGTTATCCGATCACGCCGGAGCTGACCGAGAACGGCCGGATCGTCCAGTACTTCCAGTTTGCTCGGTTCGAGTACTGGCCGGACGATCCCAACGGCAATGTGGTGCACCTGGGCAAGATTGGCGAGGAGCTGCGGCCGATCTTCGTCCAGCGCACCGGACCGGTGCTGCCCCGCCGCTCACCGCAAACCGACGTCGCGAGTGAGTCGGCGCGGATCGCGCGGGCGTGGCTACCGCTCGACGAGGAATACGCCAACAAGCCGAATACCGACACCTGGCGCTACATACCGGAGACGCGGCATAGCGTGCAGCACGGCTTCAAGGCGTGGTGGGAAGCTACCGGCGAGGAGACCTATCTGGGCTATCCGCTGACCGAGGAATACGTCCTGCGCGGCGTGACCTACCAGGTCTTCGAGCGCGGTCAGCTGGCGTGGAAAGAGGGCAGCGACCCGTGGCTCGTGCCGCTCGGGGAAGTGCTCGCGAAGCGCTATCGGCTCGACACCTCGCCGCAGCCGCAGGGCGACATCCCGGTCTACGACGAAGATCTTTTCGTTCCGCCGCCAACGCCGACGGTCTCGGCCTCCGGCGAAAAGTGGATCGAGGTCAACCTGACCACGCAGTACATGACGGTCTGGCAGGGCAATACGGTCGTCGCGGAGACCTACGTGAGCACCGGCCGACCCGGCTTCGATACGCCGCCCGGCACCTTCTACATCAACTACAAGCTGCCGAGCGAGACAATGGAAGGCGTGTTGGGCGGCGAGTACTACAACGTCCCGGACGTGCCGTGGGTGATGTACTTCACAAACGTCGGACACGCCATCCACGGGGCGTACTGGCACAACAACTTCGGCCAGGTCATGAGCCACGGCTGCGTCAATCTGCCGGTGGACTTCGCCGCCTGGCTCTATGAGTGGACGCCGATCGGCACACGCGTCGAGATCCACTACTAACAACAGCCAAACAGCCGGAATGAGCAGCGACCCAGGCACTCACCTGGGTCGCTTTGCTTACTCAACAAGACACCGCCGGCATCCTTGCGGCACCGGTACCCATCCGCCCGCCAAGCCCGCATCGGGGCTTGACTCGGATGGGTGGTACCATTGCTCCACGAGACATTCGGGCCAGGCGCCTCAGACTGACGGTGAGGGATGCAGCGTCAGCGCTTCCACATTCGCCCCTTCCCAACGCTCCGGCGGCCATCGCACCGAGTGGGGTGGATCCTCGCCACGTTGGTCTTGCTGATGATGCCCACATCCCTCCGAGGCGGCGCAGAGATCGCCCATCCTCACGCCATCTTTCAGATCTGGGGTGAGCACGGCTCGTCCATCTTCCATCACCACGGCCATAGCCACCAAAGCCACGGCCGTCACGACCACACGTATCACGACCTCTATCATCACAGCGGCAACATCGAGCATGATCACGACCACCTTCATCACCACGACGGGCACGATCATGCTCACGAGCCTGTCATCGAACAGCCTGTTCCAGACGTAATGACAGTGGATGGGGATGGCGAAGGCGAGCTCCTGTCCGCCGACCTGCTCTGTGAGGAATCGGCCACGGACTTGGGCTTTGAAGTCCCCGAGCTTACGGATGGCGTCTCGTCGGCGGAGAGTGGCAGCAGTATTTCCCTTTGCCCCGCGGCGCTCACCGCGGAGATGATCGCTCGCGGCGCCGCGCCGCCTTTCGATGCCGATCAGCCGACGCTCTTAGGGCGACGTCTGTCTCCCGAGCCGCCTCCTCCCCGCTCCATCGCTGCGTGACGCTGGAATCTGGCACAGTCGGAGAGATTCGGGCCGGCGATTCTTGCCGGAGAAGGAGGTTTGCCCGATGCGAGGTCTTTTCTCGATCGCAATTGCGGCCCTCGTAGCGGCGCTGACGCTTGCGCCTGGAACGGCGGAGGCGCACGAGACTCGCGAGATTCTCGGAGGCAAGTACCGGGTCGTCGTTGGGTTCCTCAATGAGCCGGTCTTCGTTGGCGACAAGAGCGGACTGGATCTCCGCATCACGGACAATCCACCCGCGACTGACGGCGCTGAGCCGGAGCGCACCGGCATCGAGGGTCTCGAAGCGACCCTGAAGGCGGAGGTCATCTACGGCGACCAGCGGATGGAGCTGCCGCTCGAGCCGGTCTTCCGCCAGCCGGGCGCCTACGCGAGCTACTTCTATCCGTCCGCGACCGGTGACTACACCTTCCGCATCTACGGAACCATCAACGGCGAAGAGGTTGACGAATCGTTCACGTCCGGCCCGGAGACCTTCGGTCCGGTCGAAGAGCGGATCGAGTTCCCGGCGCCGTCCGCCTCCACCAACGCGATGGCGAGCACAATTGAGGACGACGGCCTGGCGCCGAACGGTCTGCTCGCCGGGCTTGGCGCCGGTATCGTCCTGGGCGCCGCTGGAGTTTGGATGGTGATGCGCCAGCGCTCACCACGTCGTTCGCTCTAAGTTGAAAGGGAGGCCAGCCAGCATGGCACGTTTTGAGTCTGTGACCGTCCGATGCGCGGGAGCCGTCATGCGTGCCCGCCAGGTCCGGGCAGTTGTCGCTACTCTGATTGCCCTCTGGCTGGCCGTCACCCACGCGAACGGCGTCCTCGCCCACGCCGAGCCAGAACGGGCGGAACCACCAATCGAGGGCACCGTTCAGACGCTGCCGGACCAGCTGGAGGTCTGGTTCGATGAGGAGGTCGCGGAGGCGACGCTGACGGTGCGCGCTCCGGACGGCACGGTCATCAGCCAAGGCGAAGCCGAGCTCGACCTGCAGGATCCCGAGCGACGTCACGTCACGATCGCGCTGAGCCCGAACGGCGGGCCAGGCACCTATGTCGTCGAGTGGACCTCGCGGTCCGCGGAGGACGAGGATCCCGCGGAGGGCAGCTTCAGCTTCACCGTCGCGGGCGGAGCGACGCCGGGCGCTTCTCCTGAGGTGTCACCGAGCGCGTCTCCGGCCACCTCGCCGGTGGCCTCACCTCCAGCCACTCCGGCGGAGCCGACCGCCGTGGCGACTCAAGCCCCGGCGGCGCCCAGCGCCGAAGAAGGTGACTTCGATTCCCGCGCGTTCGGCTTGAGCGTCCTCGCCGGACTCGTCGCCGCCCTGTTCATCTACCTCTTCTGGCGACTGGTACGCCCGAAGCCCGGGCGCTAGCGCTCGTGGCTCGGCGAGAGGCAACGGACGCTCATCGAGAGGAGTGATTGACGTGGCCACGCGGCCGTTCTGCCATCATCGCCAGCAGCTGGGCCGAATCCCCATCTTCAGGCTCGCGGCCGTCATCCTGCTCCTTGTCCTCGGCAGCATCGTGCTTGCGCCGGCAGAGCGGGCGGCGGCCCATGCCTACCTCGAGCGGAGCACGCCCGCCGCGAACGCGATCGTCAGCTCGCCGCCAGAGCGGGTGCAGCTCCTGTTCACCGAGCCGCTGGAGCGCACCTACACCGGGGCCGAGCTGTACAACTATCGTGGCGAGGTGGTCTCCGGAACCTCGTTCGAGTTCGACGACCAAAACCGGTACGCGGCCAGTCTCGTCTTACCGGCCGACCTGCCGAACGGCACGTACTCGGTGGTCTGGCGAACACTCTCGAGCGCCGATGGCCACCCCGCGCAGGGGTACTTCTCGTTCACCATCGGCACCGCCGCCGACGTCCGCACCTTCATCCCGCCGGCGGTCAGCGAGACAGAGGGACCGCCAGAGTGGCTGCGGGCAGTCTCGCGATGGCTACCGATGCTGGGGCTGGCGCTGGCGATCGCCGTCTGGCCCGTCTGGCTCTGGGTGCTGCGTCCGGCCATTTCCCCGGCGTGGCAAGCCGGCGTTCCGTTGGCGCGGCGGACGAAGCGCCTCGCCGCGATCGGCATCATCGGCGCCCTCCTCGGGAGCGTCGTCGCGCTCGTCGTTCAAGCGATGAGCGCCAGTGACGAGAGCCTGCTCGAAGCGACGCAAACGACGCTGACCGAGACGCGATACGGGCGACTATGGCTGGTGCGGATTGGCCTTCTGCTGGCGCTCGCGCTCGTGCTGGGCGTGGCGGCTTGGTGGTGGCCGCGCCGGCGACGCTGGGCAACAGCGCTGGTCCTGGTCGTCATCGCCGCGCTCCCCGTGCCGTTCAGCCTCCTCTCCCACGCGGCGGCGCAGACATCGGGCCGGACGACGGCGATTGCCTTCGACGTCCTCCACCTGCTCTCGGCCTCACTCTGGATCGGTGGGCTCTTCGTGCTCGTCGGCGCGTTGCTGCCGACACTGAGAGACCTGACGTCCGAGGGCCGGCGCGTCGTCCTGTCGCGGGCGATCCCCCGGTTCTCCGTGCTGGCGTTGACCTCATGGGGCGTCCTGCTCGTCACAGGGCTCTATGCCGGCTGGCTGCAGGTGGGGAACTTGACCGCGCTGCGGGAAACCGCCTATGGCACATCGCTGACCATCAAGCTCCTCCTACTGATTCCGCTGCTGATCCTGGCGGCCTTCAATCTGCTGGTCGTCAGCCGCCGTATCCGGCGCGGCGAAAACGGCCAAGCGGGATCGCTATGGAGCCGGCGCTTCGCATTTGCGGTCGGTGCGGAGGCGGTGCTGGTTGTCGTTCTGCTGCTCGTCGTCGGGCGCCTCATCAGCCAGCCGCCAGCGCGGGAGGAGCTGGCGCAGAACGCCGGCGTGGCGCGCATCGAGCTCGACCTCCAAGGGCGGCCAGCGCGGCTCGCGGTGGCGCCAGCCGCGACCGGACCGAACCATTACCGGCTCGAGGTTGACGGTGACACGCTCCCACCGCAGACGGAAGCGCTGCTGCGGCTGACACTGCCGACGAACCGGGAGATCCAGAAAGAGGTGCTGCTCGAGCGGGTACCCGGCAACGCCTTCGAGGGGCATGGCGCCGAGCTGAGCATCCAGGGCAGCTGGGACATTCAGGCGATCGTCCGCCTCATCGGCGAGTTCAACTACTCCGGCCGCGCCACGTTGGAGATCGCCGATACTCCGCCGTCCACCAATCTGCCGGGCACTCCCTGGCGGTTCAGCACCGGCGGCATCATCGGCATCCTGCTCGCCGTCGGCGGAATCGGTGCCTTGGCGCTGGCCTGGTATGCCGGACGTACGCCGTTGCGGCGAGAGAGCGCGGGGCTCGGAACGGTCGCCATCGCCCTTGGCGCGATCTTGCTCCTCCAGGCACGGGTGGGCGAAGCGGGGCAAACGGTTGACATCCTCGCCAGCAATCCCATCCCGGCCTCGGAGGACTCGATCGCCCTGGGGAAGACGCTCTACGAGGCAAACTGCGTCGCCTGCCATGGCGCGGCCGGCCGCGGGGATGGTCCTGCCGCCGAGGGGCTCGATCCGCCGTACCCGCCGCCCGCGGATTTCACCACCGGGCACGCGCGCTCTCACTACGACGGCGAGTTCTTCAACTGGATCAAGAGTGGCAAGCCTCCGACCGCGATGCCCGCGTTCGGCGACCGGCTGAGCGACGAGGAGATCTGGCACGTCATCAATTACGTACGTTGGTTGCAGGAGAACCCGGACCTCGCCGCGGCCGAGGCCCAGGAGACTCCGGCATCCTCGTTATCGGCCAGCGCGACGCCGACCCCGTAATCGCCTCGCCTGGACGGTAGCCCGGACTCATTGCGGCACACGCCAATCGGAGGGCGGATCATGAACGCAGAGACTCACGCACCCGCCGTCAACCAGCACTACGGTCGAACCGATCTGGCTGAGCGAATCCTGGCCGCCGTCCAGGCCGCGGGCTTGGATCCGGCCCGGCTGACGGTCGACGATCTCGCCCCCGCGACAGAGTTTCACGCTGGCGGGCAGGAAGCAACGCGGGAGCTCGCCCGGCTTGCCGGGTTGCGGCCTGGCGTCCACGTGCTCGACGTCGGCGGTGGGATCGGCGGCCCGGCCCGCACCCTGGCGAACGAGTTCGGATGCCGGGTCACCGTCCTGGATCTGACCGAGGAGTTCTGCCGGGTCGGAGAGATGCTCTCCGAGCGTACGGGCATGAACGATCGGGTCACGTTCAAGCAAGGCAACGCGCTCAATATGCCGTTCGCGGACGGGGAGTTCGAGTTCGTCTGGACGCAACACAGCTCGATGAACATGGCCGACAAGGAACGGCTCTACTCCGAGATCGCTCGTGTCCTGCGGCCCGGCGGCCGGCTAGCGATTCACGAGATCATGGCCGGGCCCGTCCAGCCGATTCACTTCCCCGTACCCTGGGCGCGCGACCCGGGAATCAGCTTCTTGCGGCCGGCCGAGGACATCCGTTCGCTAATTGCCGCGAGCGGCTTCAACGAGGTGGTGTGGGAAGACGTCTCAGCGCCCGCGCTGGAGTTCATACAAGAGCGCATGGCCGCGGCCTCTGACGGGGCGCCGCCTCCCGTCGGAATTCACGTTCTGCTCGGCAGCGATTTGGGCCCAATGTTCCAGAACGTGGCCCGCAACTTGGAAGAGGGTCGAATCGCCATCATCAGAGCCATTTTCGATCGCCGGTAGACCACTGAGCCGGGACTGGGGCGCCATGGCGTGCGCCTCGCCCCGGCACGGCGCCGGCATCGTCAGTCGAGATGCCCGTTCGGTGCAGCGCTCAGAGATACATCTGTAACGCCCAGCCCACGCCTGACATGACGCTGTGACCTCCCACCGTCTATGGGTAGGTCTATCGGGTCTGTCCTGCTGGGCGGCTCAACGCGTTGCCGACGGGCAGGTATTGGAGGAAGCACGAACGACATGAGCACTCGAGCGAATCGTGCCCGCGCCGAAGCGCGAGTGTCGCGACGGGCGCGGAACCGAATCGAGCAGCAGCGCAAGGCTCGCCAGCGGCGGCTCATCTATTTCGGGAGCGCGGTCGCCGTCGCGCTGATCGTCGTCGCGACGCTGATCCTGGCAAACTTGCTCGGCGACGACACCGACGACCTGCCACGCATCCGAGAAGCCGCCGTCACGATCGATCCGTCAATCCCGCGCGAAGGCCGGGTAATCGGTGATCCGAACGCGCCGATCACGCTCATCGAATGGGGTGACTACCAGTGTCCGGGCTGCGGCTATGTGGCACTGAACTTCACTCCACAGCTGATCCAGGACTATGTCGCGACCGGCAAGATCAAATTCGAGTATCGCGACTTTCCGTTCCTCGATCTCGGCTTTGCTAACGCCAAGCGGAACGGCAGGGATCTGACTACGGCGAGCGGCGAGTCTATCCGCGCCGCCGAAGCCGCCGCCGAGGCCGCGGCGCAGGGCAAGTTCTGGGAGTTCCACGAGGCACTCTTCAGCAACCAGCACGGCGAGAACAAAGGGGCATTCTCCGACGGGCGGCTGAGGGAGATCGCCAGCAAGGTCGGGCTGGACATGGCGGCGTTCGACGAGGCGCTCGAGAGCCGCAAGCACATTGCTGAAGTGGTGGCGATGTATGATGAAGGAGAGAGGATCGGCATTTCCTCGACGCCTACCTATGAGATCAATGGTCAGCTTTTCCAAGTTCAGAGCTACGAAGATCTCGTCCAGCGGATCGAAGCGGCTCTGGCTGGATGAGTCGGGGCGCGGCGCCGGCGCGGTTGTCTCAGCAGTTCTCGCCACGCTCGGCGCCGCCGTCGCGACCTATCTGACCATCGTTCACTACCGGAGCGGTTTGCTGATCTGCGGTGTGGGCGATTGCGCCACGGTACAGCAGAGCTCGTACGCGGAGATCGCGGGCATCCCCGTCGCCGCGCTCGGACTGGCGATGTACCTTGCGGTTCTGGCGCTCGGAGCGCTCCGGTGGCTCGTGCCCACCACGCGGGACATCGCGACGATGGCCACGTTCTCGATCGTCCTGGCCGGCACGCTCTACGCTGCCTACCTCACCTATGTCGAGATCTGGGTCATCGAGGCGATCTGCCAGTGGTGCGTCACCTCGGCCATCTTGACGCTCGGGCTGCTCATCACCGAGGGCTTCGCCGTCCGCAACCTGTTGCGCGAGCCCTGAACGGCGCACGGCGCGGCCATGCATGGTAAGCTTCGTCTTATGGAAAGTGTGGCCGCGCCGCCTCAAACCGCCACTGAGCGTGTATCCCAACCGATCCGCCCCGCCGCCCGCAAGGATCGGCCAGTATCGCTCTACGACCTACCCCTACCCGACCTAGAGCAACGGCTGACCGCGATAGGTCAGCCGGCATACCGCGCGCGGCAGATCTACGAGTGGGCGTACAAGCGACTGGTGACCGACTACGCGGCGATGACGAATCTGCCGCTCGCGCTGCGGCAAGAGCTGAGCGCCACGCTGCCGCTCGCGACCATGACGCCCGTCCGCACCCTCACCAGCGACGGCGGCGAGACGATCAAGACGCTCTACCAGACGTTCGACGGGCAGTTCGTCGAGACTGTGCTGATGCTTTATCCGGACCGGGCGACCGTCTGCGTCTCTTGCCAGGTCGGATGTGCCGTCGGCTGCGCCTTCTGCGCGACCGGACTCGGCGGGCTCCTGCGCAACCTGACGGCCGGCGAGATGGTCCAGCAGGCGGTAGATGCCGCGCGCGAGGCCCAGAACCGGGGGAGGACGCTGACCAACCTCGTCATGATGGGGATGGGCGAGCCGTTCCACAACTACGAGGCGACGATGAAGATGGTCACCATCCTGCACGAGCCCCGCGGCTTCAACTTCGGGGCGCGGCGGATGACCATCTCGACCTCTGGCATCGTGCCGATGATCGACCGGCTCGCCGCCGAGCCCTACCAGGTCAACCTCGCCGTCTCGCTCCACGCGCCGAACGACGACCTCCGAAGCCGCCTGGTGCCGATCAACCGGCGCTATCCGATCGTGGACCTCTTAGCGGCCTGCCGCCGGTACATCGACAAGACCGGGCGCCGCATCTCCTTCGAGTACGCGCTGATGCGGGGGATCAACGACTCCGACGAGATTGCGCGGGAGCTTGGCGCTCTCCTGCGCGGCATGCTCTGCCATGTGAACCTGATCCCGCTCAATCCGGTCGATGTCCTGCCGTACGAGCGTCCCGACCCGGCCGGCATCGAGCGGTTCGCCTCGCTCGTGCGCGCCGCCGGCATCCCGACGACCGTGCGCTACTCACGCGGCGTCGAGATCGCGGCGGCCTGCGGGCAGCTTCGCGCGCAGCACCAGGCAGCGACGCCGGCAGGCAACTCGAAACGCGCCTAAGCGCGATACCTCACGGCACGATCGCAGGCACTCGATCTACGGCTCTGGAGTGGCCTCCGCTTCGATCGGCGGCTCCTCCGCATCGGGTACATCCGGCTCTCCGGGCTCCGGGATCACCTCCAGGCCCGGTTCCGGCTCCGGGATCGGCGTCAGGACTTCGAGATCGTCCGGCGTCGCCGTGGGCAGCGGAGTGGGTGTCGGCTCCGGTGTAACCGTGGCCGTTGGCATGGGCGTCGGTGTTGCGGTCGGCGCGACGGTTGCTTTCGGCGTCGGCGTGGGCGTCGGGGACGCAACACTCGCCGCGGAGATCGAGACATTGCTCACGACGAAGGTCGCTTTCGCCGCGTTGCCACGGTTGCCGTCGCCCCGAATCAGGTGATCGCCAGCCTTAGCCTTCTTCGGCACCGTGAAGACCACATTCTTGCTCCCGGTCGAGGACATCTTGACCGTCGCGATCTCCGTTGCCTTCGATCCCTCGTACCAGCGAACCGTCACCGATTCGCCAGCGGCAAACCCGCGCAGGTAGACGATCACCGACGTGCCGGTCGGGCCTGACGTCGGCTTCAGCCGGAGCTTCGGCACGACCGTGATCGTCGCGGAAACCGACCGCGCGCCGGAGACCGCGGTGATCTTGTGCGACCCAACGACAGAAGGCGGGATACGGAACGACGTGGAAACCGATCCATTCAGCGCGGATTGGACCGTCTTGACCGTGGTCTTATCCCAATTGATCGCCACGGGCGCGTTCGACGGGAAGCCGGTTATGGTGACGGTTACGCTGGAATCGACGTTGATGCGCGTGCGAGAGAGGGTGATCTTGGCCGGAGGCGGCGTGAAGAATCCGGGATTGCAGCCGCCAGTCACGATGCCAGCGCTCCTCGAGCCGCTGTCGCCAGAGAAAGACTGACCGTAATACGTGTATTGGTGGCGCTCGACACCGGTCAGTGCGTTGTTGGTGTACCACCCGATCGTGGCGACGACGACGTAGTTCTTGCCAATCGGCAACGTGTAGGCAATGTCGCTGAAGGGTGCCGGCTCGTCATCGGCGGCGATGGCGGAATAGAGGCTGCCCTGCTTAACCAGCGTTTGCTTGCCGTTCGCCTGAGCCTCATAGACCGTGGCGTACCAGGTGACTACCTGAATTTCCCGCCACTTGGCAGTGTCGCGAGCGTAGACGACGGGCGCCTTGATGGAGACGCGGGTACTGTTGCTGCCGCTCGTTGGCAGCTTATGCGTGCAGCGCACCCCCGGACTCGTGGCCGAATCCGGCAGGTACGAGACACCGGTCGCGTTCGCGGCGCGGGCTTCATTGACCGCGAGTAGGTCAAACCCTCGTAAGGCGACCGAGGAAAACGCCGTGACCGGCAGATGGTGGATCGCCGCCAGGGCGATGCCCAACAGGAGGACAAGACCCAAGCACACGGATAACGCGCGGGACCGCATCCAGACCTCCTCCACAGTCGCGCCGGCATCACGAGCCCATCCACCGAGAAGGTCGGCTCGCGGATCGCCGACGCCAGCCCTAGCCCGGAGATCATGAGGCAGGCAGGGTTTATGATGGCGACTCTTCGTTATTGTAGCAAAAGAAAGCTAGCCCGTTAGGGCTAATGAAGCGATAGCCAGCGACGCCCCTCAGGCTGCCACGCGGGGAGCATCCGGCATGTTGGTGAGGCACAAAATCATGGGCCGAGCGGCTGACGTACCACGCTCGACCGCTCGGCCCATGGGGAAGCTCGCGCTAGGCGACAAGGTCGTGCGCCATCTCTTCGAAGGCGGCGATGTAGCGATCGGCGTCCTCGATCGTGTGCTGGACGGAGAGGGTCCACTCCTCATCGCGTCCCGGCGTCATGAAGATGCCGCGGTTCATCGCGTAGAGCCAGCCGAGATGCGTCAGCTCCACGTCCTGGTTCGCGATGAACGACTCGTAATCGACGATCTTGGTCGGTGAGAAGGTTACGCAGCCCTTCGAGCTGATCCCGACCGTGTAGCCAGGCAACTTGTACTTCTCGAGCACCGCGTTGCAGCCAGCCAGCAGGTGGTCGTTCAAGCGGTTGAGGTGCGCGTACGCCTCGGGTGTCAGCACCTCGGTCAGGCTGGCGCGCGCGGCCGCCATCACCAGCGGATTGCCGTTGTACGTGCCGACTTGATAGACCTTGCCGGAGGCGACGACTTCCATGACCTCCTCGGTGCCGCCGATGGCCCCGGAGGGCAGTCCGCCGCCGAGCGCCTTGGCGAGCGTCACCAGATCCGGCTTGACGCCGAAGCGCTCGGTCGCGCCGCCGGCCGCGACGCAAAGCCCGGTCTTGACCTCATCGAAGATGAGGACGATGCCGTGGCGCCGTGTGATCTCTCGCACCGCTTCCAGATAGCCCGGCTCAGGCAAGACGACGCCGAGGTTCATCATCGCCGCTTCCATGATGACGCAGGCGGGCTTGCGGCCTTCCTCGGTCAGCCGCTCGATCCGCCGCTCCATCGCAGCGGCATCATTGAACGGCACGGGGACGGTCATCTCGGCCGAGGACTTCGGGATGCCAGCGCCGTAGGGGAGGGAGGCGAGGTTGTCACGATCGCCGATGTTCTCGTACGGGACGGAGATGGAGACCATCACATAGTCGTGGTGACCGTGATAGGAGCCGAAAATCTTCATGACCGTCTCGCGCCCCGTGTAGGCACGCGCGATCCGGATGGCATCCATTGTCGCCTCGGTGCCGGAGTTGACGTAGCGCCAGAGCGGGAGCCCGAAGCGCTTGGAAAGCTCTTCGCTGACGATGATGGCGTCCTCGACTGGCGCGGCGAAATGGGTGCCCTTGGCAACGCGCTCTTGCACGGCTTTGACGATGGCCGGGTGTGCGTGCCCCTGCACCATCGAACCGAAGCCGTTGTGGAAGTCGATCATCTCGTTGCCGTCAACGTCCCAGACTCGCGAGCCGCGCCCTTCCGTCAAATAGATCGGCCACGGGTCACGCACCTGGTACGACGACGGCACGCCCTTGACCATCGCCCGTCGCGCGCGCTCGTACATCTCGGCTGAGCGAGGCGTGCGCTCGTTGAGCCGGCGCTCCTCGCGCTCGATTAACTCGCGAATGCGCGCACGATCGAGCTCGACCGCGGCACGGGTTGCCATGAATCCTCCCTCCCTCCAAACGGTCACCACCAATTTCGCTCCAGTCTAGCGCAGGGTCGCGCCGATTCTGCAGCGACGCCGGTTTGGCTTCAGTCATCAACGATCTCCGGGTTCGCCGCCATGATGGCTTCCGCGACCTCGCGGATCGTGGGCAGCGCCGCCCGGACCTCGTCGCACCGCTCTTGGAGATCGGCGAATGAGGCAATGCCGAGATCGCCGAGCAGTTGCCGGTAGCCGGGGAGCAGCTGCTCGCGCACCTCGTCCGGCGCATCGTGAGCTAGCACCTTCTGACAGCGAGACGCGGTGGCGACCATCCAGAACACCGCTTCCCGGTGGAAGCCGCGCTCCATCAGATCTTGGCTGCCATCGATCGCGAACGGGCGAGCCGCGCCGGTGATGTCCGATGCGAAAGGAAACGGCGTCGCGATGACGGCTTTGGCGGCGTCGAACGCCTCGGCGAGCGCGGGAAGGTGCCGCTCGACATCCGCGCGGCTCAGCTCCGCGCACCCAAGCAGTCTCAGCAGGAACTCGTAGAAATCGGCGTATCCATAGTCGGACAGCAATGCCCGCGTCGCCACATATCGCGTGCGGACCGTCGGGTTCCGCAGTCCAGCGACGAGCAGGATGTGCGTCGTCACGCCCGTCGCGAAGAGCCAAGCAGTGACCTGATCGTGCAGCGGGTCCGACTCGCGCAACGATTGGAGATTGCGCAGGACGCGCGCGTGTGCATGCTCGCATCGCTGGCGAACCCACCGCCGCACCGCGAAGTGCCGGGCGACCACCGCTTGGCAGCACGCGAGCAGGCCCGATGGGTCAGCGATGATGCTTGCCGACCGGAAGCTCCCGGCGAGGTGGTACTGGCCGAGAATGCGCTCCGGCGGCGACAGCTCATCGCTGGCGAGCACGGAGACATCGAGCAGGAGTCCCTGGTACGGAGTCTTGCCGAGCTTCAGAGGCGGCGGCTCGGGCATGTCCAACACGAGCATCACATCGACGTCGGAGAGCGCCGGAAGAAGCGCGTCGTCGGGAAGCCAGCCGATCGAGCCATGGAAGAGCGCGCCGCGGTATCCGGGGATGTCGCTTGCCTGTTCGGCCACCCAGCGACGCGCGATGTCCTTCGCATCCTTGACGAGCACGGAGACCTTCTCTCGTTGGGCTCAGCCGGCACGCGGTGATCGATCTCGGGCACCACTATACCGGCCGCTCACGAGCATCCGGTAGCTCGTCGCCACCTTGTCACGACTCTCGGCAGACGGTTCAGCCCAACTCGTGCCGGAGAACGAGGTCCTTTACGACTCGATTGCCCGCACGGCTTACTGCGCCGACTTGACCATGACTTCCAGACCAGAAAAAGATGACGAACGAGCGCCAAAATCTCCTAGACAAGCAAGGTTGCGTTGCCTACTATGGAAGGCAAAATATTCGGCGCGTCACGCATGTGACGTGCCGTGGACAGTCTCGAGATAGGCAAGTTTCGAATCATGTGTGCGGATCGAGTTCGGGCTGAGGGAAAGGGGCGAACTGCATGCAAAAAGGTCTGAGGTTAGGCCGTTTCCTGACGGTCATCGCGCTCGCGTTCGCCGTGCTCGCGGTGTGGCAAGCACCGGCCGCGGCACAGGAAGGCGAGACAGCGACCCTGGTAATCCACAAGGCGGATTGCCCGGTGGGCACAACTGGCGACATTTTCGAGGAGTGCCACGAGAACCGCGTCAGCGGCGTCGAGTTCGACATCAACGGGACGTCCTACACGACCGACGGTCAGGGCGTCATCGAGGCTCAGGTCTCGGCGGGCGACGTCGCGATCTCCGAGATCGACTTTGATGACGTCGCGACTGGCGGCAGCGCGTATGTCTACTGCTCGATCCAGGAGAGCACGACGCAGGAGACGAGGGTTGCCGCGTCCGACGTGCTGTTCGAGGGCGAGACGGAGAACGGCAATGTGACCGTCTCCGGCGTGCCGGCCGACAGCGTGGTCATCTGCGACTGGTACAACCGGACGATCGTTCCGGCGACGCTGACGATCCACAAGCTTGAGTGCCCGGAGAACGCCAGCGGCGACATCTTCGAGGCGTGCCATGACAACCGCGTCGAGGGCGTCGACTTCACGGTCGGCGGCACGGACGTGACCACGGACGACGAGGGCGTTGCGAGCGCGTCTGTCAATCCGGGCGATGTGACGATCACCGAGCACGACTTCGAGACGTACGCGACCGCCGGTCGGGCGTTCGTCTACTGCTCGGTTCAGACGGCCGCCGCCTCTGAGGAGGAAGCGGTGTCCGCCGCTAACACCCAGGTGCTGTTCCAGGGCGACACCGAGACCGGCGAGATCACCGTCAACGGCGTGCCGGCTGGCAGCGAGGTCATCTGCGACTGGTACAACCGGGTCACGGTGGAGCAGCCGACCCCGACGGCGACGACGGAGCCGACGGTGGAGCCGACCGAGGAGCCCACGCAGGAGCCCACGGAGCAACCGACCGAAGCGCCCACCGAGGAGCCGACTGAGAGGCCGAGCGGGGATGCCACCGCGACGCCGACGTCTGAGACGAAGCTCCCCGAAACGGGTGTCGGCGCCTCCCGCGGCGGATCGAGCGGCTCGCTGATCCTCGGGACGATGCTGTTCGTCCTGACCGTCAGCCTCGCCGCGCTCGGTCTGCGGCGGCGCCCGGCGGCCTGAACCTCGGCTCGCCGCCGGCTTGACCGGCGGCCGGAGCAAGATCGGCACGCGATCCTAAGCGCGTAAGCAGAGCAGGGCTGGAGCGGGTTCCGGCCCTGCTCTTTCTTGTCTGCAACTCGGAATCAGACTTCGATCGCCGCGCCGTGGAAGCGCGGGCGCCGGCGGTTGTCGTTCAGGGGCAAGGACGCCCTCAGGCAGCCGGTCCGGCCGTGCCACGGAGGACGGAGACGACCTCCGCTAACGTCTCGGCAGTGCCGACATTACCCGGGAAGACGACGTATGGCCGGCCCGGATACCTCGTCTCCGGGCCGAGACGCCAGACCGGGACACCGGCGCGGATCTGGCCAAGGACGATCGCGCGGCGAGCGCCGAGCGCCTTGGTGCCGATGTCGCTCGAGGTGATGCCGCCCTTGCCGACGATGAATCCCGGATCGGTGTCGATCCCGCTGGCGATGTCGACGAGCGCGGCCGAGACGGCGCGACCCGCGGCTAGCGGATCGCCGGCTGTCTCGACGCGGCGCGAGGTGTAGACGACCGCTGTCTTGCCAGCACGAAGCACCGCATCGGCCTCACGCCAGGCACGCTGGACCTCAGCGTCGCGGTTCGCGCCATCGCCGAGCAGCGCGGGCACGTTGACCTCGATCCCGACGGTATCGGGCAGCTCCAGCAGCCGGCGAAGCTGCTCCGTCGAGCGCTGGACGTGCGACCCGACGATGACCAGCCCCGGCGTGCTCGCCGGCGCGTCCGGTCCGAGCATCTCGGCGCGCGTCAGGAGCGGCCGGGCGGGGAGTCCGGCTCGCGCCCGCACGAACGAAGCGCCGGTCCGGTAGATGAAGCGCCGGCCTTCGGCTTCGGCGCGCAGCAGCCCCAGCACAACGACGAAGAGATCGGCGTAGTCCTCCGCGTTGACGACCACGACTCCGCCGTCTCGGACGTCCATCAGCAGCGCCGCGATGCGCTCCGGGCCGCCCTCGCGGATGTCCGAGAGCCCAAGCGAATGCACCTCGCCTGCTCGAGCGCGGCCGCCGGTCTTCTCTTCGACCCACTCGCGAAGATTGGCGTGACGGTAGCCGAAGGTGGCGTCGCGGGCGAACTCCGTCTCATTGACCGGGATGAGCCGATCCCCCTCGCGCAGGTAGTGCACGTCGTCGATGGTGACGCGCCCACCCTCGAAGAAGGCCGGGCAGAGGAGGAGGCCATCCACGCCGCCGATCTCGCTGGCGATGACGTCGGTCTCGGCCGGGAAATGGCCGCGCAGCGTCGAATCACTACGGCTCGCGATGGCGACGCCGACGCCCGTCTCCCGCGACGCGGCGGCGAGGTTGCGGACGATCTCCCGGTTCAGCGCGACCGCTTCGGATTCCGGCAGGCTGCGAGAGTTGGTGAGCACATAGAAGACGGGATTGGGCTGGCGAAGCTCCGCCGCGAGATCTGCCACCTCCCAGCGGGCGAGGACCGCCGTGTCGGCGACCGTTTGCACACCCGTCGGGTCATCGTCTAGCGCGACAAGCTTCCGGCCGGAGGCGAGAACGGCAGCGCGTACCCTCGCCTCCAGCTCTGCCGCATCGAGAGGCGCGAAAAGGGAGCCTTGCCCGGCAGCCAGCGGCTCGCCAAGCGCCATCGTGGGCCCTACTGCGCGAGGTATCCGCCGTCAACCGGCAACACCGCGCCGGTGATGAACGACGCTTCGTCGGAAGCCAGGAAGAGAATCGCCTTCGCCACCTCCTCCGGCTCGCCGATGCGCCCCATGGGGTGCATCTTCTCGATCGCCTGCAGGTACTCGATCCCACCCGGCTCTTCGGGTAGTCGCTTGACCCGCTCGGTGCGAATCGTGCCGGGCGCCACGGCGTTGACCCTGATGCCGCGGTTGGCCCACTCAACCGCCAGGTGCTTCGTCAGGCCAGTGGCGACGAACTTGGCGGGCCCATAGGCCGACTGTCGCGCCTGACCGGCCATGCCAGAGATGGAGGAGAGGCAGACGATCGAGCCGCCGCCGGTGCGGAGCATGGCCTCGATGGCGAACTTGCATGTCAGGAACATCCCGCGGCCATCGACCGCCATCACCTGGTCCCAATCCTCCGGCGATGTCTCGAGGACATCTCCCAGCGGGATGATTCCGGCATTGGCGACAAGGACATCGAGCCGGCCGTAGCGAGCGACCGCGACATCGATCATCCGGCGCGCGTCGTCGGTTACCGAGACATCCCCGACGACGATCTCGACCTCGGCGCCACCGGCGCGTAGCTCCTCCGCCACGGCGGCCAGCGGCTCACCTTGGATGTCGGTCAGCGTCAGCCGCGCCCCTTCCTGCGCGAAGACTGTCGCCGTCGCGCGGCCGATGCCGAACGCCGCGCCAGTGATCACGCACGACTTCCCTTTCAGCCGATCACCCATGGTCCGGCTCCCCTCCCTTATCGCGATTGAGCGGCGACACGGCAAGAGACCATCCCGCGCGGATTCAGGGCCCGCACCCAACCGATGCAGCCAGCGCGGGCCGACCGTTCCACGAATCTTAGTGATTCAGATTCGATCCTAGCGCGCCTACGCCAGCGCCCGCTCCACATCAATGCGATTCGCCGCGACGGCGGCGCGGAACGCCTCGATCGTCTCCCGCACGCCTTCGCCGAACGGGCGCCAGCCGATCGGCCCGGCAGCCTCCTCAAACGGCTGGCCGTCCACATCCTCCGGGACCGGGATCGCGGTATCACCGTAGGTGATCTTCCCGCGCATCTCGGGAACGACGGCCTCGATCGCGGCCACCACATCGGCCATCGAGGCCTTGGTGCCGCCGAGGTTGTAGACAGGAGCACCGTCGATCTTGGCGCGGGCGGCGGCGATGAACGCTTTCGCGACATCGTCAGCGTGCTGGAAGAGGGCTGTCCCGCCGATGTTGATGTGGTACGGCCGGCCGACCGCCGCCGCCAGCATCGCCTTGGTCGGCACGGAGCTGGCCCCCTGATCGCGGCCGGGACCGTAAACGTAGAACGGCCGCAGGCCCACGGTGCGGAGCTGATAGTCCTGCCAGTAGACGCGCGCCGTCCACTCGTTGGCCTGTTTGCTCACGCCGTAGAGACTGGCCGGCATCAGCGGCGCATCGTGCTTGATCGGTCCCGGCGGATAGAGATGGACCGGTCCGTAGACGGCGACGGACGAGGCGTAGACGACAGACTGCACGTGGTCCTGATACTTCTTGGCCGTCTCGAAGACGATCGTGGTCCCGACCACGTTGACATTCATCCCGAGCGGCGGGTTGGCGCGGACGAACGGGAGCTGCAAGGCGGCGAGGTGAATGATGTGCGTGATGCCGTTGTCAGCGACAACCTGCTCGAAGCGCGCCTGATCGGTGATATCCCCCTCGACGGTGTTGACCCGGCTCAGCTGCTCATCGTCCATGATCAGCCGGAGGCGATGCGGATTGCCTGGCAAGTCGTAGGTCCAGACAGATACGCCCTCGTCGAGCAGGCGCTTGACCGTCCAGGCGCCGATGCAGCCCAGCGCCCCGGTCACCAGAAATCGTTCCTCGGCCATTGCTCCCTCGAATCGCTCATGCTCGCGGACCCGTGACCGGTCCGCTCAGTCCGTTCCGCATGGCGCGACGAATTCCGCCCACGCTCGCGCACGGCGGAACATCGCCGACCATTTCCATGCCGGTAGTGTAGCCGTCCCGGCGGCTCCGCGCCTGAGCTTCGCGACGCGGCCTGTCTATCCGGTCGATGACGTCCCGGTCTTCGGAACCAGCCCGATTGCCCGCCCCGGACAGGCGCTCGCCCCTTCGATCTTCAGCGGCAGGAAGGCGAACAGCGCGCCACGCGGCGGCAGTTTCCGCAGGTTCGCGAGCAGCTCGACGTACATCATCCCGTGGCCGAGACCGAACTGATGGGGCGGCACGCCAAGGTGCGCCGCGCCGACGCTGACTCCATCCAGGCCGACTGTCTTCACTCCCCGGTCGAGCAAGAGCTGGAGGCACGGGATACCGGGATAGGGCCAACCCGGTCCCTGCTTGAGGATGAATGAGTCGAAGACGTAGGCGTTGCCTTCCGGGAAGGGGAGGTAGCGGTCGTCCCAATCCGAGCGGAAGAGGACGATGTCCTCCGGACGGAGCCGACCATGCTCCGCCTCCCAGCGCTCGACGTGCTCGGGGAGAATCTCCGGGGAGACGCCCCCTTCACCCTGGCCGGTCAGCTCGGTGACATCAATGACCGCCGCCGGACCGATCAGCTTGTTGAGATCGAGCTTCTCCCCCGTGATCGCGCCAACTTCGCTCTCGAGCGGGAGACCAGAACCCGGCGGCGGAATGAAGTGATTCGGCGCGTCGACATGCGTGCCGCAATGCTCGTCGAGGGTCAGGAACGCGGTGTGGTAGGGCCCGCGGAAGCCGTGGACCGGCTGGATCTGTCCCTCCTGCCGGGAGACGTACCAGTTATAGACCTTGCGCTGAAACGGCATGTGCGTCGGCCAGGCAGCCGGCAGGTTCTCCGCCAGCATGACCGTCAGATCGACGATCTCGAATTGCGAAAGCGCATTCAGCAGATCGTCGAGCGCCGTCGTTGAAGTGGTCGTCATTGCCCCCTCACCATCCCGGTTGAGCGTTCGTTACTCCGTCCGAGTTTGGACCTTCTCCAGGCGAAGAGCAAGGACATTCAAGAGAAGCGCGGCGACGAGGATGATGCCCTCCAACGCGTCCTTGAAATAGATGCTGATGTTCGGCAGGAGATTGAGGCCATTGGAGAGGACGCCGAAGATCAGCAAGCCGACGACCGTGTTCTTGATGCCGCCTTCGCCTCCGAAGAGGGACGTGCCCCCGAGGACGACGGCAGCGATGGTGCGGATGAGTAGCTCACCGCCAGCGGCCGGGTTTGCGCTATGGAGCCGCCCGATGAAGAGCAAGCCCGCCAGGCCCGCCGTCAGCCCGGAGATCATCAGGCAGATCATGACCACCTTGCGGGTGTTGACGCCCGACATCTCGGCCGCTTCGCGGTTGCCGCCGGTCATGTAGACATAGCGGCCGAACTTCGTGTAGCTGAGGATGATGTCGCAGATGATGAGCACCGCCAGAGCGACGACGCCGATCACGGGCACCGTGTTCCAGAGAATCCGATTGCCGGCGCCGCCGAGGTATTCGAGCTGGGAGGGCACTTCCGAGATGACCTTGCCGGTCGAGACGTACTTCGCAAGCCCGGCCCCAATCGTCAGCATCGCGAGTGTCATCATGAAGGACGGGATGCCGACGTAGGAGACAAGAAAGCCGTTGAGGAGCCCCAATCCCGCGGCGACGAGCGCGGCGATGAGGATGCCGATCGGCAGCGTGACCTCCCAACCGAAGAGGCTCACTTCGGGGAAGAAGTTCATCTCCCAGCCGACGACCGGGATGCGCCCCTCCGTCCAGAAGTAAGCGCAGAGCACGCCGGCGAATGTCGCGATCGAGGCGATGCTCAGATCGATCTCGGCGCAGAGGAGCACAAAGGTGACTCCCGCCGCCGCGACCGCGACCGGCCCGATCTGAGTAATCACGTTTTGCAGGTTTCGCGTGGTCAGGAAGACATCGGTCACCACGCTAAAGAAGATGAACATGGCCACGAGGGTCGTCAGCGGCGCGATCATGCGCGCATTGCGACCCGCGAGCGCGAGCAGCCGATTCCAAAGGCCGGGCGAGGCACGCCCCACGCTGACACCAGACGGAACAGTTTGCGCCATCAGCAGACTCCCCGACAGATTACGGCCCGGCGAAAGCCCCGCCGCGTGCGTTAGCGGAGACGTTCCGGGCCGCTAGGCGTAGCTCATCAACAGGTCTTTGCTCACCCGCTCGTTGACGAACTCCTTGGTGATTCGGCCGCGCGAAAGGACCAAGATGCGATCCGACTCGGCCAGGACCGTCTCCGGCTCGGTCGAGATGAGGATGATCGCAACCCCCTCCTGCTTCAGCTCCTGAATCAGATCGAGCACCTCGCGCTTGGCGCCGACATCCATGCCGCGCGTCGGCTCGTTGAGGATCAGCACTTTCGGCTGCTGGGCCAGCCACTTCGCCAGCACGACCTTTTGCTGATTGCCGCCGCTCAGATGCCCGGCGCGCATCGTCGGGTCCCCCGGCCGCACTCCCGTGCGCTTGACCAACCGGTCCGCGATGGAGAGCTCGGCCGTATGGCGGAAGAGAGCGGGGACAAGCCGGTCAAGATGCGCGAGGGTGATGTTCTTGTAGATCTCATGGCGGGGGAAGAGGGTGGCGCGCCGGTTCTCGGTGAGATAGGCGATGCCCAGCCGCTTCGCCTCCAGTGGTGACGACGGCGCAATCGGCTGCCCCTCCAGCCGAATGGTTCCCCGCTGGACGGGCTGCCGGCCGAACAGCGCCCGCGCCAACTCCGTCATCCCCGCACCGAGATAGCCGAACAGCCCGAGGATCTCGCCGGCATGGACCTTCAGCGTGATGTCGGTGAACGCGCCGGGCGCGGCCAGTCCCTCGATCTCCAGCACCGGCTTGGTGGTGACCGGCGGCGGCAAGGTGCGTCCCTGCTCGTAGCTCGCGGCGAGCGAGGACGCGTCGCCGCCGATCATCAGCTCGATCAGCCGGTGCTTCGTCAGCCCCTGATTCGGCAGCGTCGCGACTTTGCGGGAGTTCTTGAGCACCGTCACGCGGTCGGAGATCGCCAGGATATCCTCGAGGAAGTGCGAGATAAAGATCAGGCTCTTGCCCCGATCGCGCAACTCCCGCATGAGGGCGAAGAGGCGCTCGGCTTCTGGTCCGGAGAGCGCGGAGGTCGGCTCGTCGAGAATGATGACCTGCGCGCCGGAGAAGACAACGCGGGCGATCTCGACGAGCTGCTGTGAGCCGAGCGACAGCTTCTTCATCGGCTCGGTGACGTCAATGTCAATCCCGAGCTCCCGCAGATGCGCGGCGGCCTCCGCCTGCATCCGCTTCCAGTCGATCAGCCCGAACCGATTGGTCGGCTGCCGGCCGAGGAAGACATTCTCGGCGACGGTCAGCGCCGGCATGACCGTCAGTTCCTGGTAGATCATGCCGATGCCGCGCGCCTTCGCCTCGGCCGGAGCGTGGAACCGTACGGGCTCACCGCGAAAGATGAAGACGCCATCGTCCGGCGCGTGCACGCCGGCAAGGATCTTCATCAGCGTGCTCTTGCCAGCGCCGTTCTCCCCGACGAGACCGTGAATCTCGCCGGGCAAGAGATCGAAGTCGACCTCGGTCAGCGCGATCGCCCCGCCGAAGCGCTTCGTCACTCCGCGCAGCTCGAGCACGGGCTCCGCCGCGGGAGCCGGGGGACGAGGAGGCGCAGTCAGGGATGCGGCAGCGGTCTCGTGCGGCTCACTGACAGCGACGTGCTCCATTCCAGTCCCTAACCTCAGACCTCTTGGGAGGCCACGGCTCCTCCCCGACCAATCCCGACTCCCGTGCGGCTGCTAGTACTGGAAGTTGTCGTGCAGCCAGATGTAACCGGCCGCGGAGTCCTTGGTAATCGGGCCACCGTCGGTCCGGATGAACTTCGGCAGACCGCCCTCGGCGTTATCAGTGCCCGACACCGTCAGGTAGCCGGCCCAAATCGCGCCACCGTGGATCCGGCCGCTCGGGTTGATGACGGAGGCGACCATCTTATCCTCGAGGATCGCCTCGCAGGCGTTCTTCAGGCCGTCCACGCCGACGATCTTTACTTGATCCTGCATTCCCTGCGCCTCGATCACCGCGCGAGCGGCCAGCGCCATGTCATCGCTGTGGAAGAAGCCGCCCTTGACGTTCGGGAAGCGCTGGAGGAGGTCTTGCCAGAGCGAGGCGACCTTCTCGACCTGCCAGTCGCCCGGCGTCTCATCCACGACCTTGATGTTCGGGTACTTCTCGAGCGCGCGGCGGAATCCCTCGGCGCGCCCCTGGGCGCCGGTGTGGGCCAGTTGTCCCTGGGTGTGGATGACCTCACCCTCACCGCCAATCGCCTCGAAGAGCTTCTCGGCGACCGTCTGACCCATGTAGATGTTGTCCGGCTCCAAGTAGGTGAGATAGGGATACGCCTGGAACTCTTCCGGATCCTGGATCAGGCGCGTGTCCATGATGATGAGGGGGATGCCCTTCTCGATGATCGCATTCGCGCCATCGAGCAAGGCGTCGCTCGCTGACGGGTGGACGGCGACGAAATCCCACTCGCCGGTCGAGATGTCTTGGAGCGCCTGAAGCTGCTTCTCCACCTGAAATTGGCCGTCGAACGACTGGACCTCGATGCCAAGAAGATCACCGAAGAACTTGGCCACCTCCATGCCATGGGAGACCCAGGTCGAGGCCGCGCCAATTTCGACCGTCGCCGCGCGGTAGCGCTTCTCCGGCAGGTCATCCGGGAGGATGCCGAGGTTGGAAATCGCCTCCGCCGCGGTCACGCCAGGCCGCAACCCGGCGAAGGCGGCTAGAGCAGCGAGACCCGCGCCCCCGCCGATGAAGCCGCGACGCGTGATCCCCTGCATCAGGCGCGCTACTTCCTTGCGATTCAATCCTTCACCAAGCTTGCCCATCGTGGTTCACCTCCGTGTCTCCCTTGACGACGCTCCACGCCGGCACTCGTGCGCCGGCGGCTGTGACCACGCCGCGCGCGCGGCGAGTCCACGAGGCCACCTCTCTGAAAGACCCTGCAAGGAAGGCCGATCGGACGGCGCTGGGTCTTTCGATGTTGACGGGCGTTAGGCGTTAGCGAAGAAACGGCGCCGCTGCCAATGCCCTCGCTCCGCGAGTCACATGCCCCAATCCATTTAGACGACGAACAAAGCTTGCGGCAGGCACGATAGCAGAGAGGTGTTTGACCGGTCAACCTGACGCGAGGCAAGAGCCTCTCGCTATTTCTGAATCAAATTGTTGCTGTACCAGTCGAGGACATCCGTCAAGCCGAATCGAGACACCTCTCCTGGACCTATGGCTACGTCGTAATCCCAGCCTTACGGCACAGCTCAAGATGCGCAGTTGGAAGGTCTCGGTCGACCACGTAATCGTTGAGTAGGATGACAGGCAACCCCATTACAGCAAGTGGGTGATTCGCTTCACTCCACGTGCTATCGAGCAGACTGGGATAGGTGCCCACAATCAAGGGCCGATGAGGCATTAGGGCTCCACGCGGGGCCCCCGTCAAAGCAAGGGGGATTACGCTGTCACCAACACGCAGGTTACGCTCACACCTCCACCCCTCGAGCTCCAAGAATCGCTGGAGTGGTGCGAGTTGCTCCGATTGGACGGCAGCTGCTGGGATCGACGGGGGATCTCCCGAGTAAGCGAATTCGATAAGCTGTGCTGCTAAATGACGATCAAGAGATCCGTGCCAGATGCGATTGCCATAGTGCCGCAGGCAATTCGTGCAAGATCGAGCACAGATCGCCGGACACTCTTTGAGAAGATTCAACGCTCTCTCAAGCACGCGATCAAGCTGATCACCAGCCTCCGCGGCATAGCCAGCCCCACCAGCGGCGGTGTCGTAAAGATAGATATCAGCTAACGCTTGGGTATCCGGAGAGTAATCTGGAGTCGGAGAAATAAGACGATAGCCTGCGCTGAGCTCTCCAGGATCAATATCCAGATGGAGACTCGCAGCAAGAGCTATGGCTTCCGCAGTGCTTCTCAGAGCGCTGTGTAGCCAGGGATACTGTGGATCATACGCGAGCGGTGGTCGCAAGGCCAGTCGAACGAGGAGTAAGTCTGTCCGGAACATATGGCCGAGGACGACCGGTGACGGATGGACAGGGCCGCGGCAGTACTTTGATTCGGCCTCTCGCTGGAGGACATATGACTCGATAAGGAATGGACGCGGGTGTTGGTTCTCAAGCTCGCCCTCCTCGTAAGGCTTTGCTGCCCCACAAGCCTCGCAAACCGCGAATCCACGACCATCCGGACCGTAATTCACTACTACCAACTGTTGATCCTCGCCATGCGCATAGAGAAGATTGGTTCCACCTTGGCGCCATTCGAATCGCTCGGGTTCAATGGGTGTGGGGAGTTGTGCCTCAGTCGCGTAGCTGAAATCCTGATCCCGGTCACGCTCGCGGAGTGGTCGCCCGCCCTGGGGAGCAAACCCCGGTGGATCCAGCATCTCCCATTCCTGCAACGGCGAATCGCATATTCGGCAGCGCTCGCCTGGTTGCATTGCCCTATCAACTCGAACATACGTACACCGTGGGCAGGAAACTAGTCGGGTCAAGCCACCCGCGAAGAACCGCCGTGCAGGCGAAGCAGTCTTTGCACCTGGGGCATAGATGCCACCGACTCGAAATGTCTCCTTGTTGACCACAAGCAAGCGCCCCGGAGCATACTCGCTTAACGCCTTGACCTTCGCTTGCTCCGGTCGCTCTCTGATTCGAACTCGGCCGTCCTCGTACTGGAACACATAGAATGAGCAAAGCTCTGTAGGGAATGCATAACTTGGCAGCAAGCCTTCCCCAAACAGGACATCTAGCAGGCTAGAACGACGAGTTTCTTCTGACTCATTTTCCGCCTCGCCCGCTCTGGTCCGCCTCTCGATTTCTTGGACTGATTGACGCCCCTGCTGTTCGTTCTGTCGCTGACCAATGCTTTCCAGGAGGCGCACGAATCCCACGGCTGTCTCAACTACGAAGCGCCGCTTCTCAGCCAAGAGAGCTTCAGGATCAAATGCCTCTGGGAAAAGCTCATCCGGGAGCCACGACCACAACTCTTGATTAGCGTTACCAGCTTCGATAATCTCCTCTCTCACCCATCGATCAAACGCAGCCAAGGAAAATTCGCCGTCTCCGGCAAAAAATGCATCTGCATTCCCAAGTGCATCAAAGAGCGAACCACTGGTTCGAGCCTCACGCCGCAACTGCCCGTCCGGCAACCGATCAAGCTGATGATGGAAGAAGGTCTGGATGAGGTAAGAGTGGATATGACGACGAGCAAGCCGTCGGTTGTCGATGTTGACTCGCGGCTCACGTGGCGGTCCGCTGATCATTCCCTCGGGATGCCGATAATAGTGGCTATCATGCGGCCCGTCTTGAGCATAGGTTACGACTGTCGAGACAGCCGTTCCTCTCCGACCTGCGCGTCCTGCTCGTTGTTGATAATTCTCTCGCTGAGGCGGAACATTGCGTAGGCCTATCGCCGTGAGCGAGCCAATATCGATACCGACCTCCATTGTTGTCGTGCAACTCAGAACATCGACTGGCGGCTTATCCGGCCCCAGCTCTACATCCTGGAATCGAAGCTCGAATTCCTCAGTCGTCGCATGCACTACTCCCACATCGCGATGAGAAAGTTGTGCCGTATGCTCCTCAGCGACCAAGTGGATCGGCCGACGCCCCCTCAACACTGCCCGAATCGGTCTGCGGAAATAATCGACTGAAGCTGCCATTTGGGCATGATCGGGTGGCTGCTTCTCAATCTCAGCCTCACCGCACCACCCGCAGCGCCCCAGCACTGTAACTGCCTGAAGGAGTCCACAGGCTCTACACCGATACCAGACGTCATCGATAGCTATCGCTATAGCGACCGCTGTTGGATTCAGGACCGCATTGCCCTCACGATCTCGTTCGGTCAATACGTCGTAGAGTTTTTCCCGTAAGATGCGCACTCCATCCGCATCCAGACTTCCATGCTTCTGCAGCAGCTTCTCAAGATTCCCTATAGCAGCTCCGTATTCGACTGGCTGATAAGACTCGCAAATCTCGCGGCGCATTACATCGCTGAGCGTCGGATCAAACGCCGCTTTCTCTAACATCTCTTGGATCCAGACTGTAGCAATTGCACTAAGATCATGCTGAATCCGATCTGGCAGCTCCGCTAAATCACGCTGCAAGTGCCGGAGTGAGCGCCGACTCGGGCGAATAACTGCTGCTCCGACTGCATGTAGAGAGTGGAATGGATCCGACAATTGGCGCAGCAGCGCCTGCTGATACCGGACGGGCGGGGTTGGCCGCCGTCGATCTCTTATTGCTTCAAGCAGGTCTCCATCATAGTAGCGACCAAACCGCTCCATCTCCTCAATAAGCTGCTGCTGCGAACTTCCTTCAAAGAAGTAAAGGCGATATTCGTGGCACACCGCCACGAATGCCACATAGAGATCGACGTCAAGGATCGGCTCCCAGTCAATCTCCTCAAGACGACGAGCGGCCAAAGCTATTGCCTGACGAAATGAATCAAACTCCACTTCCCTGGGTAGGTCACGAGCCAAGCGAGCAGCCTTCTGCCTTCCGTCTGAAAAGAGCAGCACTTTACGTCCAGCATTCGGATGTCGCTTATCAGGAGTTCGCAATGCAGGTTGGAGATCAAACTGCTCACGGACGAGACTAGCAAATGGCTGATCTCCCTTCGTTGCGAAATCAACGATCTTTCGACCTCCATGCTGCTTAGTGCAAGCTGGACAGTCGGCGAACCCAACAACACGACTACCAAGGCTTTCAGGAGATGCAAATGCTTCACCTAGTCGACCAGCAGATTGCCGGTGAGGCCGATTACTGCGCCTAATATTCGGTCTGTAGCAAAGACGATGCCGCTCACGCTCCGATTCAGGAGGAGGTGAGTGACGGACTCTGCCGGTCGTTAGATCAATCCAAATCGGCAGCACTCTTGGACGTTGGGAGGGATGTGGCTCCTCGAGTAGAAGAATGATCTCATCGAGCGGCTCTCCAACTGGCTCAACCGTTCCACCTCTCTCGTGCCAATAGAACGATGCATCGGAGCTCCGACCATAGACTTTCAAGAATGCGGCACCGCAATCGCGGTGAGCGACTAACTCATACACTCTTGCTCGAAGGTCACAGTCACAATGTGTCCGTGGCTCGGTATAGAGCCGACCAAGCAAGAGTGGCTCACCTGGGCGATACCGGCGCCGGTTACAGCGGGGGTTAATGCAAGCGTAGAGCGCAGGCAAGCCACGAAAGAGAAGATGAGCACGGGTTGGCAGCAAGCTTCGCGTCCCATTGTGTGCGAGAGCACCAAGCGCGAGAAGCGCCATCGTCGCCGCCTCAGCGTCATCCTGTGGAGTGTTCGGAGCCACTACGGACGCGAGCTCGGCGAATGACATGGCATGTCCGGCGGTTCGGTCGATAATCAGTTCTACAGGACCGAAGTGGCGCAGCCGATCGTAAAGATATCGCCGCAAATCCCCATCTGGCGCTGGCCAGCCAAGCTTTGCGGCAAGCGTGGCGACTGCATGCTCAGCCGCCTTGGGATCAATCGCACGCGCATACAGAGCAGGAAGATCGAAAGCAGCTAGCGCCGAAATCTCTCTTGCTGTGGCCGCTCGTGCTGAGGGGCAGCGCTCCCGAACACCAGTGATTACTCGAAATGATTTCTGCCCCGCACCTGGCCGCCCAACCAAGCCGCTGGCAAATTCATGAACTGCTGCGATAGCTTCCTCATTCTCATGATTGCCGATGCTAGCACTGGTCAGGATGCACCGCAGTCGATCCCGGGGAACTTCGAGTCGAGCTGCCAGCCTTCGCATGAGAAGCCCAACCTCGGCTCCACTTGCCCCCCGGTAGACATGCGCCTCATCAAGTACAAGGGTAAGAACATTGCGCTCATCAGCAGCGAGCCAGTCCCGCGTCTGGGCAAATATCGACCGCTCAATAGGACGGAGAAGCATATACTCGAGCATCGAGTGATTCGTGACAATAATGTCGGGGCAGCAAGCGTGAATCTCGTGCCGAGTTAGCAACTCGCGATCATCGGGCTGAGTCTGGTAACCGTTTGCGGCGAATGCCCGGAGATTCTTCGCAGGCCACCTTCCCCGCTCGCGCAATTCATGGACCAGGTGCGCACGTTCAGATGCACCCGATTCAGCTTGCCGCTCCAAGTCAAGGTAATAACGTAGCACCGGTTCGATGTAACGACGATCCTTATCTGCGGTACGCGGCCCCGGATACGGAGTACGACTGGTATACATCGCAAATCGGGGGAAACGACCGTAACGATTAGCAAAGAGATCAGCTAATCTCTCGTCTCCGAAGAGCCTGCGCAGCCGTGCTAGCTGGTCGCTGACGAGCGCATTCATGGGGTAGAGCAAGAGAGCTCGGCAGCCAGGCATTTGCCACGTGGCAGGTCGATGAGCAGCTTCCAAGAGAAACTGGCCAAAAATTGGGAATAGAAATGTCTCCGTCTTTCCGGACCCTGTTCCGGTTGCGACAACGATGTCCTGGCCATCCACAAGTAGGGCTCGGAGTGCTTGGGCCTGATGGACATAAGGATGCGGGAACACCCCAATCCCGGGCGACCAATTGGCAAGTTCGCTCAGCACCTCACCGACCGGCGCAGGTAGTCCGAGTTCTTTATAGGGCTCGTCGGTCTCGTACGTTGGGGTTGTCTCAATAAAAGGAGGCTGGCTAATGCTGCCTGGCTCCTCAAGAAGTTTCCGGCGTTCGTTGATAATCCCCTCATCGCGAATGTGGTAACGAGCCTCAAGATACTGTGCCAACCTGTCATGCAACTGCTCGGCGACTTGCTGGACACCGAGGTCAACTGCCTGTTCCGCACGTCCGGTCACCATACAACCCCTTGCCTAAATGCATCTAGTTGTTAGCAATTAGGACGGACTCATCGAACGGAGCACGATTGGCATCAATGAGATCTAGATGGATCCGCCGAAGCATTTGCGCCACTTCGTAAGCGAAGTCATTTGGCACCACCCACTCTCCGGAATAGCCTCTATCATCCAATTCAACGTATTCACTACTTAGCGCCAAGATCAGTCGCTGCTCACCCGGGGGAAATGGGGCCCAAACCCGAAATTTCCAGGCAGAATGCTCCGGGAAGATCATGACTTTCCTCGGACGCCCTGACAAGACATCAATACCGTACATCAACCGACGAACATCTCCGAATCCACTCTCGATGGGCCCCATAGCGCAGAGCACACCGTTAGTGACCTGACCGATGGCGTATCGCTTTGAGCCACTTCTTCCCGTGAGCCGAACGAGATATCGACCATCCGGGAGCATTTGATCCATTCTGCGCCAACGCTGTTTCCACGACACCCTTCTTGATCCATCTGCCTCAGCTTGCTGTCGTAATGGCGCATAAACTTCGAAGTCACTGGCATCACCCTCAAAGGGGGAGAGCTGCGCCTCTGCCAGCTTGCGCTCCGTCCACTCCTTGAGAGGCTCAACAGGTATCTGACACCAATCGGTTACCCGCTGCTCCGGCAGCGAGTATCCCAATTCACTCGGTGCCCGCAACAGCAGCCGGGCAACACCGTATTGCGTGATCGAGTTTGTAATCTCGTCTGGAAACAACATTGTGGGATGACCGCCAACGAGAAGCCACTTTCCGGAAGCCCGCAGATGCACGACCCGGATCGGCGCCGGCAACCATCTCCCTTGCGGCAGAGAGGCCAAATCCCCGATCGCTTCAAGCCCTTCAAGTACAGCGCGAAGTTGGTCACGCACAGCCTGGTCCAATGTCGCCATGCGGAGTTGCCCATCTGTATTCTCAGATTCTCGAGAGGAGCCCCGTCCTTCGCTGAGTGTGAGCTTAACTGGCAACACGAGACGCGCGGCAGCGTAGAGCAACTTGGTGGTTGTCACCGACTCATTGCCGCTATGAGACAGTGCCCACAGTGAGGTTCGCAAGGCTTCGGCACAGACTGCAAGGGGCCTGGAAATCATGAACTCTTTCGTGGCCAAGCGCGGTGACGAGCACAGCTGACGGACTGCGATTTTTCGCGCTTCGGCCAATCCGATTTCACGTAACGGGGAAGCGGGAGGGCGACGCACTGTTGCGCACCTCAAGCCAACCATTTCTTCTGGACTGACGACTCAGCGAGTTGTTTGGCATCAAGGTCGAAGTCTTCGCACGCCTTCAGAAGATCTTCGAATTTTCCTGACGCATGCGCCACTGGCACGACACATAGACGAATTGCACCAATCACTGCCTCATCAAATCCGTACCATAGACGCAACATAACAAATGTTCGACAAAACGATCGATGCACACCAACCGAAAGCCCTAACCCCACCTCCTTCAGGATCTGAAAAAATTCATCTAGAAAATCCTTGTCCTCTCTAGCCATGTCGACCTGACGCCAATACTCCCAGGTCGCCAGTCGCACATGCCGTACCTCACTCTTTGGCTGGTGCCCAACTCCATCCAGGCGCATTTCGGTGTTGTCAACATTAATTAGAGTCGCGAAACTCCAAAGGTCGGCCGGCAGAGGAAGCACCGCAACCCCTTCAACAAGCGTAGCTGCGAGCAGCACGTTTCGAGGCCAGCGCAATCGCGATGCAACCGCATACGGCGACCTCGGAGCCAACATATACGGGTGAGTAATTGGTAGTGTCCGTCCCCCCACTTCCCTCCAGGAGTCGGCATAACAGCCAAGCAATGGCAGAAGATACGCCTCAACTGGAGCCCGATTGATCCCATCCAAAACTACAAGGAACAGATCCTCGGTGCTACCCGCATGAAGTAACAGATCAAGCAGCCCCCCGGCATGCGGAACGAATTGTCCCGAAACAGCTTCGCTCCGGCCGAAGAGGTCTCCTGGCTCCAACGTGCCCGGAGAAATCGGCAGCCAAAGCAGGCGGCCACCTACGGCCACACTCGCATAGGCTTCAAGAACTTCAAATGCGTTCGGACCGGAAAGGATTGGCATTGCTCCAGCCAGCAGGCTGGCATGGAGCACCGCGGCATCATCCCTAGAGACACCTTGACGCTTGAAAGCAGCCCGCAGAGTCTTCTCAAACTCCTCCTCGTCGCTAATCAGAGCTGGCTCATCCGGATTATCATCCCAGGGGAACGAAGGCTGCCGCCTGGGCACACTCGACCCATCGTGGCCATCTGTCAATAGAGCAGAATGAGCTTTCTGCTCTATCATCGCCCCATTCCAGAGCCTCGATGCGACACGGAGAATCGCAGCATCTGCAAGCAATCGTTCAGGCCGAGACAAGAGGTCGGATAGCCTGCTCTCAATCTCATTATCTAGCGCATCGGCTTGCTCCATGAGTGCTGCACGCTTATGCTCAATCTCCATCGTCAAACTATCCAATTCGGCACGGGCTTGGTCACGAGCAGCACGAACCACAGCCACCTCTGTCCTGGCCTCTTGCCGAATCTGCTGTGCCTCCAATTGTGCAGCTTCACGTATCTTAGCCGCCTCATCCTCCGCAGCCTTCAACGCTTCCGAACGCGCAGTCTTCCGAACAGCTTCGAGTTGATGGGCAATAGCCGGAACTTCGCAAAGCTCTCGAGTCAGGCGCTCAGCCTCCTCCTTAGCAAGCCGCAACGAGTTTAATATTGCGCACGCCCTGTTCAGACGATACCGAGCAAGTCCATCGCCTTCGTCATCAAGGTGAAGGCTCTCAACCATATGCTCAATAATCCTCTCGCTCAAATCCAGACTCTTCCACATCTTCGGATCAAAATTCTTCAATATCTTGATTGCCCTCTCTAACACTACGGGGTCTGGAGCCCAATCCACTTTCTTTCCCGTTGAACGCGGGCGATAATAGGGTGGCATGATGAGCAGACTGCGCCCTGGGTCAACACAAACGGCGATGGGATCTCGCTCGATTTCCATTACTTCGAACGGCATTTGGCACGTTCTTGAATCCAGGCGCCAGAAATTGGCCCGACCGGCAGAAACAAGGCTCACGGGTCCAATCGCAGATCGCCGCTCATACCATATGTAAACTCGGGAGGTTGGACGAGACTTAAGAAACAGACCAGTCCCTGTCAGAATTGACCGCGCCCCCTCATCACCGTGCTGACGAAGGTCGATAATTTCAAAAGCTTCCTCCGGATCTTTGACGCAATACCGGTTGATCGCGTCCTGACGTGGATTTTCCTCCCGACGAAACAACCAGAGAGATCCTTGCGATGGTACACCCATCGGGAAATTCAACCAGATTAAGTTGCCACGCGATGGGAATGCCTGAGCCACATTTGCGATGGCCTTCCATTTGCTTTCAGCCTCACTCCAAAAGTGACTTGGACGAACGAATGCAAATGCATGCTCACCACGATCCCTGACATCCTGCAAGGTGCCAAGAAAAACTGTCTCGTCCATACTTGCCCCTTATTCTAAGACCCTATTGTCCAGGCTTTTCACCTCACCCGGCGTTCGACAGCTCGAGGAGTACCATCTTAGTCAGAGAACGACTGTTTCTGCCGATACAGACGCAAATCCAAATGCCGCAAATGCGTTTGCAGGACACCAGCACCCCAGCCCGCCATCCTTAGACGCGCCCCCCATGGCCATTCAGTCACCAAACTCCCAGGTCCATACTCTGTTGGAGTCCTCCGCGCTCGATCACCCTGTGAGCGTCTTGCGTATGCCGGCGCAATTGCAGCCAGCCAAGGAAGCATTGCTGCCTGTCTTATTCTTGACCCCCCCTCTTTCGAAACATCTTGTTGCACATCACCGCGACAAGGCTGAATCTCAACTTCAAGAATCCCAAAGGATCCAGCATCTACCCGAATCCAAAATGGCTGGCCTCCTTGTAAACTTGCGTGAAGATCGGAGGAGATATATGCATCCAGAGCCCCTGCTGGCACACAGCTTCGGTGGCCTCGTTGGCTACCATAGCGCCACAGAAGATTGAGAGGCACCTCGCTACGAACATGTATCCGTGGCACCTCTTGCTGACGTCCAGCCGGCAAGAGAATTTCGTGCGGACCGATACCGTCCTCCCAAGGCTGCAACTCTGCCAAGATATGCTCATCTAGCATCACAGCGATCCCCAGGGGAGAAGGTCGGTTCACCTGCAACACACTCTCCGAGTGTATTGTGCTCTCAACCCAGAAGCGCAGAGGGGATGAAGCGCCAAGGTGATTCGCCTGGGCAAGCCGAATACGGCCATGACCAGCTTGCTGTAACGGCATGGTGATGTATACCGGTTCCCCAACTTTACGCCCCTGAACAGAAAGCGGCCGGCTGCAACGCCCATCCCAGTCCAGCACTAGAACGATTGGCTGCCTCGCAGCCGCTTCATTTAGTGGAATGGCCGCGACGAGGAGATCCGAAGAGCAACGAAGCACAGGTGTACCATCGACCAGATACCGAGTGGCTGGAGGCGACACCACATAAAGGCGCCAAGGCAATGACGACATGCGGCGACCAACGCAGTCACACCACTTCATCAATAGAGGCGACTCACTCTCTGGGAGCGAGATCTCTAAGAGCCGCCACTTACCCCAATTTGCGAGATCTCGTACTTGCCCTCCGGCACCGACCAGGAGATCAATTGCATGCAATGCCCGACCGTACCGGTGCCCAAGAAGGAGATACGTGTCTCCGAGTTGGAGCGGTGTCGTTGATCCAAGCCTTACCCCACCGTTAGCTACAGATCGAAAGAAGGTTCCGTCTGGATCAAGACCGTCCGCACCACGCGTCCAACGACCTACATCCCACTCAGATGGCCACGGCCCCTTGGCGGTTACCTCGTACGGTTTATCGGATGGCAACACTTCAAGTTGACGCCCCCCTTTCCCTGGCCAGAGGTCGGTTGCGACAACTTCCGCACTCCCAGCCACCCGAATTCGACAACCGGAAAGGCTTTCGCCAAGAGCCGAGCCTTCAAGTGCTTCCCGTCCGAGACTAGTCAACCAATCAGGCGGAATCTCTGGAAGCAGGATTGTGAGCTTCCAGCCGTCCTCATCGAGGGAGATTGCAATAGGCAGTCGCGCTGGTTGCTCACCGAGGACCGGCAAATCGATCCGTGTGGCACCCGTAATACCGGTGCCATATGTCCAGGCTAACCCCTCCGCCTCCAGCCACTCCCAAAGCCACGAAGGAATTTCATCACCTATCTTGACACCTTCCCTTAGAAGAGCCTCTGCGCCTTCATTCTCAATTTGATATGTAGCAACACCCAATCCGGGATATCCCTTCCTTGTGTAGAAGTGACCATCCCTCTCAGATTGCAACAGTCTAGGCATGTCAGACGTCCTGTAACGTGCCCAGAGCAGCACCAATCGCCAGCCAGCGCTCCGAGGCCACGATGTGCGCGTTGGCTCACTCGATATTCATGCTTTCGCTTAGATGTCAATCTTACTGGTTTGCTCGTCAATTCGCAAAGACTGTTCTAGTCGATTCTCATCGGCAGGTCGTAATAGCGCTATTGCATATTCCGCCTCTTACCGGTCGTGGACTTGCCTCAATACGGGGCGCCACGCCTCAAGCCCAGACTCGCATGGCACTTCTTCAAGGACTCCATCTCACGGATGGAGCCCCGTTCCTGGCAAAGCGCTGAATTTGGAGTAAGGGCACTACTTTCCGATGCAGAAGCGGCTGAAGATCTCGGTCAGCACGGCCTCGTCAACCGTCTCGCCGGTCACTTCGCCGAGCGCCCGGAACGCGGCGCGGACGTCGGTCGCCAGCAAGTCGAGCGGATAGCCGGCAGCGCGAGCGGCAATGGCGTCGCGCAGGTGGTTCAGTGCGCGATCGAGCGCCGCGTGCTGGCGAGCGGTGATGAGCGCCGGCCGCGTTTGCGCGGCGGCTTCCCCCTCCAGCACTCGCAGCAAGGCAGCCTCCAGATCCGCGATGCCTTTGCCGGTCAGCGAGGAGATCTCCACGACCGGGCAACCGGGAAGAAGCGCCAGCACCGGCTCCTGAGCGGCACGATCGGGGAGATCGCGCTTGTTGATCGCGATCACGACCGGCGGCGCGTCCTCGCCACCGGGCAGCCGGTCGGCGAGGAGCCGGGCAACCTTGAGATCATCAGACGACGGCGAGACCGTGCCATCGAGCACGAGAATCGCGGCTGCCGCAGCCGCGAGCGCGCGCTGGCTCCGCTCGATCCCGATCTGCTCGACGATGTCGGTCGTCTCAGCGATGCCGGCGGTGTCGAGGAGCGTGACCGGGATGCCGCGCAGGGTGATCGTCTCGGAGATGACATCGCGCGTCGTGCCCGCGATCGGCGTGACGATGGCCCGATCGGCCCGCAGCAGCGCGTTGAGCAGGCTGCTCTTCCCGACGTTCGGGCGGCCGACGATCGCGACCTGCGCTCCCTCGCGGAACAGCAGACCGGCGCGCGCCCCGGCGATCACATCGCGGAGCGTCGCTTCGGCAGCTGCCAGCTCGACATCGATGTCGACCGGCGGGATCTCATCCTCCGGGAAATCCGCGGCCGCGTCCAGGAAGGCGAGCAGGGAGAGGACAGCATCCCGCGCCGGGCGAATCCGTCGCGACAGCTCGCCCCCCAGGTCAGCGACGGCGAGCCGCAGCCCCTCGACGGTGCGGGCGCTGACGACCGAAAGGACCGCCTCGGCCTGCGTCAGATCGAGCCGGCCGTTGAGGAACGCGCGCAGTGTGAACTCACCCGGCTCCGCATGACGGGCGCCCGCGGCAAGCACGGCGCGCAGCGTCTCGCGGACGGGAACCGGCCCGCCGTGACAGGAAAGCTCGACGGTGTCTTCCCGCGTGTAGGTGTGTGGCGCGGCCATCCAGGCCAGCAGCGCCTCGTCAATCGGCTCCTCGGTGACGGGATCGACAACGCGGCCATAGAGCAAGCGATGGGAGCGCAAGCGACGCAGGCGCGGCGGGCGGTTCGCCTTGCCGTGGCGAAAGACGCGCTCGGCGATCTCCGGCGCTTCCGGCCCGCTGATGCGCACGACACCGATCCCGCCTTCGCCGGGCGGAGTCGCGATGGCCGCTATCGTCGAGCCGTCCATATCTCAGCGCTCTGGGATACGAGCTGCCCGCGTCGCGCGAGAGACGCGGCACGCACTACCGATCGATAGCGCGGCGTCACCGGCGGAGCGGGCGCTCCTCGGCGGTGGCGAGGAAGGCCTCGACTTCGGCCTTGGTCGGGACGCCAGTCGGACCGATGCCGCGCAGGCTCAGCGCCGCGACGGCATTCGCGAACCGTCCCGCGGTCAAGGCAGAGGTCGCGCGCTCCGTCGCCTTGATGAAGAACGCGGCCGCGAAGACATCGCCAGCGCCGGTCAGATCGACCGTCTGCACCTTGTAGCCGGGCAGATCGGCCTGCTCCCCGCCGTAGATGATCCGGGCGCCATCCTCGCCTTTCGTGATCACGCCGAGCCGGCGCGCGCCAACGGCCTCAACCGTGTCGCGCGCGTAGGCGATCTCCTCGTCGCTGACGACGATCGCATCGAGCCGGCTGACCAGCTCCGCGGGCAAGCGGAGGTGATGGAGCTTGACGCGTCCCCCCGTCGCGCGGGGCCAATCGCGCATCCAGCCCTGCGGCGTCGCGCCGAGGAAGGAGGGAGTCAGGGCCCCGGTCTGCTTCGGGTCGATCTCCTGCGCGATCGGTCCGAGGTGGATCAGGCGAGCGTTCCGCCAGTGGGGCGGCAGCCCGCGCAGGTCAATGGGACCGGCCCAACGAGGGACGGACTGCATGCGCCGTCCTGCCGTGTACTCATTGACGAAGATCGTCGGCGTCTCGGCGTCTTGAACGATGATGCTCAGCTCGTCCGCGTACGGCTCCAGCGACGGAATCTCGATCCCGCCGATGCGCCGGCCGAATGCGCCGCGCGTGAGGACGCCGACGCGCCAGCCGAGACGGGCGGCAGTCAAGGCAGAGTACAGCGCCGTGCCGCCGAGAACCGCGGTGCCATCGGGCAGCAAATCGGCGCAGATATGGCCGATGACGAGGTATTCCGGCGTGCGTGTGGTTTGCAGCCCGGTCAAGCGACGCGCTGGCGTGAGCGGCTGCCGCGGCACCGGCGGCTTGCGCGGTGGCGGCTTCGGACCATCTCCCTTCGGAAGCGGCGGTCGTCGCTCAGACACGGGGCTGCACCGTAACGCGGCGGTTCGCTCCTTCGCCGCTGCTCTCGGTCGTGACGTCCGGGTTGCCCCGGAGCGTCAGGTGCACGATACGGCGCTCATTGGGCGGCATCGGCTCCAGCTGGATCGGCCGCTTGCTGCGCGCGACCTGCCGCGCGACGCGCTCGGCCAAGCTGATGAGCGATTCCTCGCGCCGGGTCCGGTACCCCTCGACATCGACGACGACGCGCGTCCACTCGCCGAGTCGCTTGTTGACGATCAGGTTGACCATGTACTGGAGCTGCGCTAGGTTCTCGCCGCGCCGGCCGATGAGCATGCCAAGGTCGCGACCGAGGATATCAATGAAGATCGTGGGCGGATCGTCCGGCGAGAGGGGCATAGACGACGGGTTATCGACCGCGACGACGTCCGCCTCGATCCCCATATGGGTAAGCAGATCGCGGACGACCGCCTTGGCGACTCGCTCGTCCTCGGCATCAACACGGTCAGTGTCGTAGATGCGCTGCGGCGTGCCGCGCTGAGAAGGACGGTCGCCGGGGACGCGGCGCGGTCCGGGAGGTCGCCGCGTGCCGACGCGCGGGACCGGCTGAGACGCCATCCCTTTCGCGGTCACGCGGACCAGAGCCTCGGCATCCTCATCTGGCCCGGCATCGGAGAGGACTTCGATGTCGACCTGATCTTCAGTCAGCCCCAGCTGCTCCAGCGCCAGGCGAACCGCTTCCTCGACCGTCACGGCCTGGATCTCAACGCTGGTGAGTCGATTGCGGTCCATGATCGTCACTCCGCCAGATCAGCGCATCGCGCGGGAGTAGCCGGCGGGACGCCACCAAGCGGCGCACCGGGGGCTCCGCGGCGATGCTTCCTTCGCTAGGTTTGTGAGCGCCGGCCCTTGCGAGCCGAACGCGGGGTGCGGGGGAGAATCGGCCCCGAAAGCCCGTTGGTCGAGCCGGAAGCCGAAGAACCCGCGCTGGCCGCGACTTCGTCTCTCTCGGCAGCGCCGCCATCGCTGGACCGGCGCTTCGAGGCCGCCCGGACCTCCTTCTTGACTGGCCGGGACGGCTTTCCATCAGCCTGCGTCACTTCATCCACTCGGCGCTGGGCGTCGCTGGTCGCGGCGCGGCGCGCGGCTTGCTGCTGCTGGGCCTCTTCCATCTTGCGATGAACCCAGCCCATGAGCCCGCGCGGCTGCACCGCTTCCTCGCCGCTCACGACGACGACGTCATCCAGGTTGCGCGGCGGCCGGTAGCCCAGCCGGCGATGCTCCGGCAGCTCGGGCAGGTTCGGGAACCAGTCGCGCAAGCTCCCCCAGCCCGTGATCAGCCATTGCTGCACGACGCTGTAAAGGCTCTGCGTCGCCCAATAGAGGACAGGGCCAGCGGCGAAGGTCCAGCCGAAGAGGATAACCGTGATCGGCATGAAGTTCATCAGCTGGTTCATCATCGCCTGCTGGGGGTCGGTAACCTTTCCCTGCCCGGCGGGACGCATCATCTTCGTCTGAATGAACTGAAATGCGCCAGCCACGATCGGCAGGATCTTCCATGGATCGGGCTCGTCCAGGCTCGGGATCCAGAGAAACGAATCCTGCCAATGACCGGCATCGCTGCCGGAGAGATGGACGATAGCGCGGTAGAGACCGAAGAAGATCGGGATCTGGATCAGCATCGGCAGACAACCCGCCATCGGGTTGATCCGATGCTGCTGGTAGAGGCGCATCGTCTCCTGGGACAGCCGCGCCCGGTCTTTCCCGTACTTCTTCTGCAGCTCCTTGATCTTCGGCTGCAGCTCCTGCATCGCCTTGCTGGAACGAATTGACGTGATCGTCAGCGGCAGCAGGAGCGTCTTGATAATGATGGTAAAGGCGACGATCGCGAGTCCGGCACTATGGAAGGTGTTTGCCAGGAAATCGAGCGCGTGCTCCAGCAGGTCTACGTAAGCGTTCCAGCCAGGAGGCGCCGGGAAGAGTAGGATGTCGAGAGCGACGCCAAACACATGAGCAAGCACGAAAAGCGGCCTCCTCCCATCGAAGATGGGATGCGGAGTTGCAACATCAGTGACGAATGAGCCCGACGTGGCCGGGACACCACTGTGGGCGCAGGATCGGCGCCCAGGTGGACACACCTATCCGCACGGTAAGGATACGAGCGGACGCGGCAATCAGCAATTGCCCGCCCCGCGCCGGCCGTAGTACTGGTGTCATGGAACGGGATCAAATCCCCCGCGGCAGAAGGGATTGCACCGGCACAGCCGCCAGATCGTCAGCGCGCCGCCCTTGAGGAGCCCGTACTTCTCAATCGCCTCATAACCGTACTGCGAGCAGGTCGGGTAGAAGCGACACGATGGCGGCAGAAGTGGCGAGATGTACCGCTGGTATCCGCGAATCAGCCAGAGAACCGGTCGACGCATAACGAGAACTCCCACGGCTGTCACCGCTCGGCAGCCGTCTCTGGCAATTGTCGCAGATCGGTGTCTCCGCCTGCATCCGGTTTCGGGTGTTCTGGCGCGGGTTGGAAGAGGCGCGCCCGCGCGAAGATGCGCTCGAGCGTGGAGAGAGCGACGGCGAGCCCCGGCATCTCCTCCAGCCCGCCGCGCACGATGACGACGATGTCGTGGCCTGGCTTCAGTCGGGGATGAAGCGCACGCAGCGCCTCACGAACGAGTCGCTTGGCCCGGTTGCGCTTGACCGCCTTGCCCACGCGCTTGCCGGCGATGACCGCGTAGCGATTCTGGGGTGGATCCAGGGTATTGGGCAGAATACGAGCCACGAGCGGACCATCGGCGAACGCCCTGCCGCGCTTCCGGACCTCGTTGACTTCTGCCTCTCGCCGCAGTCGCAGCCGGCGTTCCACAAGCGAGTCGCAAGCCGCGAGCCGCAAGCCGCGAGCTCGTCCTCCCCACTCCCAACCTTGGCGAGTCAACCACTGGGCCGGACCGGGGTTGAGGCCCGAACGGCTCGAAGCTCGCGACTACTTGTTCTGCGTAAACTTCTTCTCGTCCGAAACCGTCAGCTTGTGGCGCCCCTTGAGCCGGCGGCGATACAGGACGAGCCGGCCGCCCCTGGTCGCCATCCGCGCCAGGAAGCCGTGCTTGCGCTTGCGCGGGATGCGCTTCGGCTGGTAGGTTCGCTTCGGCATCTGTACACGCTCCCTCCGCCCGCGGGCGGACCACGCGACGGCGGTCTTCGCCGCCGATTGGGGATTCGCGTCTTAACACAAGAGAACCGCTGCGTTGGCGCGATCTCGCCTTCCGCAACGGCCAGTTCAGTATAGAGTGCCCCTGAAAGGCCTGTCAAACAAGCGTCTCTTGGCGGTGCCTACCTGGCACGCCGACAACCCGGCCGCGCCCGTCTCCGGCGCGCGACGCGGGCAGTGACGCCGCGCCGCCGTGCCAGGGCATCGGCTATGCGGAACTCAAGGTGCGAATGATGTCGATTTCGGTCGTCCTCGTTCGTCGTAGGAGTAGGAGCACGGTTTTCTGGGTCAACCCAGGAGGCCGGCGGCTCTGCAGCCGTTAGTCGCGGAGGGAGTACCCTAAATGCGCGTGATGGTCATTGTCAAGGCCAACGAAGACTCCGAGGCGGGCGTGATGCCCACCCAAGAGATGTTTGAGGCAATGGGCAAATATAACGAGGAGCTGGTGAAGGCCGGCATCATGCTGGCGGGCGACGGGTTGCAGCCGAGCTCCAAGGGAAAGCGGATCCGGTTCGAGGGCTCCAAGCGGACGGTGATTGACGGCCCCTTTGCCGAGACCAAGGAGCTGATCGCCGGCTTCTGGATCTGGCAAGTGCGCTCGATGGACGAAGCCGTCGAATGGCTCAAGCGCGCGCCATTTGACGGCGGCGCCGAGGTAGAGATCCGCCCGATCTTCGAGACGGAGGACTTCGGCGACGCTCTTACGCCCGAGCTGCGCGCCCAGGAGGAGCGCTTGCGGGCAGAAGTCGAGCGCCAGCAATCGCAGGCGTAGTGGCGGTCAGGAGTTAGGAAGAAGGAGCGAGCTGGGATGACGACCCAAGCAGAAGCGACGAGCATCAAGCCGACGGCTGTGCGCAGCATCGTTCCGTGCCTGACATTCAACGACCAAGCGGAAGAAGCGATCAACTTCTACGTCTCCCTCTTCGCCAATTCGCGAATCCTGAGCCTCGTGCGGAGCGAGGGAGACGGCCCACATCCCAAGGGAAAGGTGCTGCACGCCGAGTTCGAGCTCAACGGGCAGCGCTACACCGCGATGGACGGCGGCCCGACCTTTCAATTCGCTCCTGGCTTCTCGCTCGTCGTCACCTGCGAGACGCAGGAGGAAATCGATACCATCTGGGCAGCGCTGACCGACGGCGGTCAGGAGGGCCCCTGCGGCTGGCTGACGGACCGGTTCGGCCTGGCCTGGCAGGTCGTACCCGCGGTACTCGGCCAGATGATGGGAGACTCGACGTCTGGCAACCAGCAGAAGCTTCTCGAGGCGCTGCTCACGATGACCAAGATCGACATCGCCACCCTCGAGCGGGCATACAAGGAGTGATCTGAGGAGCCGGCTGAGCCTGTGAGCGCTATTCCCGACGACGTTCGCCGGGCCATCGACGCGGTCTGGAAGATCGAGTCCGCCAAACTCATCGCCGGGCTCGCGCGGATCGTGGGTGACATCGGTGTCGCCGAGGACCTCGCGCAGGACGCGTTCCTGACCGCCCTGGAGCAGTGGCCCAAGACGGGTATTCCGGACAAGCCCGGCGCGTGGCTGATGGCCACCGCCAAGCACCGGGCCATTGATCTCCTTCGGCGGAACGCCCGGCTTCAGGACAAGCAGGCGCAGCTCGGCCGGCGCCTCCTGGTTGAGCAAGAGCTTGCCGAGCCGGACCTCGAGGCAGAAATGGACGATGACATCGGTGACGATCTCTTGCGCCTGATTTTCACCGCCTGCCACCCGGTGCTCTCCAAGGAAGCCCGGGTCGCGCTGACGCTCCGTATGGTCGGCGGGCTGACAACAGCCGAGATCGCTCGCGCTTTTCTCGTGCCGGAGGCAACGCTCGCGCAGCGCATCGTGCGGGCAAAGCGGACACTCGCCGCCGCGCGGGTTCCCTTCGAGGTGCCGCGCGGCCCGGACCGCGATGCCCGCCTCTCTTCCGTGCTCGAAGTGATCTACCTCATCTTCAACGAGGGCTACACGGCGACCGCCGGCGAGTCATGGGTGCGGCCCGAGCTATGCGAAGAGGCGCTTCGGCTCGGCCGCATCCTCGCCGAACTGGCGCCGCAAGAGCCGGAGGTACACGGACTCGTCGCCCTGATGGAGCTGCAAGCCTCGCGCTTGCGGGCACGCATCGGGCCATCGGGCGAGCCGGTCCTGTTGATGGACCAGAACCGTGCACATTGGGATCAGCTGCTAATTCGCCGGGGCCTGGCCGCGCTGGAGCGTGCCGAGCGGCTCGGCAGTGGTCTCGGCCCTTATGGCCTCCAAGCCGCGATCGCAGCCTGCCACGCGCGAGCGCGCACTCCGGAGGAGACCGATTGGGAGCAGATCGCCGCGCTCTACGACGCCCTCAGCCAGCTGACTCCCTCGCCCGTCATCGAGCTGAACCGGGCGGTGGCGCTCGCCATGGCCTTTGGGCCGGCGGCCGGCCTGGAGATCGTTGACCAGCTGATGACCGAGCCGGCGCTGGCGGGATACCACTACGTACCCAGCGTTCGCGGCGACCTGCTCTTCAAGCTAGGCCGCTTGGAGGAAGCGCGCGCGGCGTTCGAGCAGGCGGCGTCCATGACGCAGAACGCCCGCGAGCGGCAGCTCCTGCTCGACCGAGCGCGGGCCTGCTCTCCCGCGTGATGCGGGTTCGCACTCGCCAGGGAGCCGGACTGCTGGCCGTTACGTCACGATCGAGTTCTAAGCCCAACTCGCGATCGCGAGGGCGATAACAAGCGCATCTGCCGTCGGGTCAGCGTAGGGCGAAGCGACGCTGATTCGAACGAGCATTGCATCGCTTCGCACGTAGATCGTGACTTCGTTGCCGACATCGCGCACGCCCCCAGTCGCCAGAATCTGATCCCCGACTCGCTCAATGGGAACCGGGCTGAAGCCGAGCATCAAGGCGCGGCCGGCCGCGTAGTAGGACATGGCCTCGGTTGCTCCGACAGGGGACGCGAACAGGTGAAAGCTCACCTCTAGCGAGGTCGTGCCCGACGCGGTGCGCCCCGCGAAGTTGGAGTAGCCGTTAGCGATCCAGCCCCAGGACGAGAGCAGCGCGGCAGCCTCGGCCGGTGCAGGGAATCCCGCCGCGATTTCCTCGAGGCTGCGCGAGCCCCGCTCGACCTCAACAAGTCCTGGAGGAACGAGGAACGCCACCGGAGATGACGCGCCTCGATCGATCTGCGCTGCCACGGGCCACGGCGCGCACATTCCGACTACGATCGTTACGAAAAGAGCAGTTCGCAGGAATGCTCTAGCGAAATGGAGCACATACGGGCCACCTACGTCTCTCGGCTCGGTACCATGATCAGGAGATCAGTGATTGCATACATTCAATCACTCGCGACACATACTTGCAACATTGCGTCGCGATTTCAAACAGGAATGAGGCGTCCTGCCAAGCGGTCTTCAGTCCTGCCTTCCAATACCATTGTCACTCCGACCGGACCTCATGGGAGCCTGTCCATCCCAGCTGGCGCAGGAGCCAACGATTCACGAGGTACCCCAGCCTGCATTTGCTCCGCATATCCGGGCGCGGCCAGGAGCCGGGCTAAGCGGTCCTGGCACAAATGCCACTTGCGCCGCCAAAATTGGACGACGGGAAATGATTTAGTGAGGGAAGCGCTTCGAGGGGTGATGACGCATGAGTAAACGCATCTGGATCCGCATCGGCGCAACCGCAACTGCGATTCTCTTGTTCGCAATGGCGTGGTGGCCCGCCGGCATGTTGCGGAATGCCATCGCGCAAGATGGGGACGATGACGTCGCGATTACCTGGCCACTCGACGGCGGCGAGGTGCCGGGGCCGAACGTGCTCGTCCAGTGGGAAGGGCCAGATCCCGAAGATCTGCCTGAGGACGAGGACGTCACCGCGTACCTCATCGTTGACGACGCGGCCGACATCGAAGAGGACGAGCCGATCCCCGACGTCCCGGGCGTCATCCGCGCGCAGACGAACCCGGCGATCGTGCCGAACCTGGAGCCGGGCGAGCACACCGTCCAGATCGTCTTCGCCGGCGAGGACGCGATGCCGCTCGAGGATCTGGACCGGCCGTCTGTCACCTTCACGGTGCTCGAGCCACACCCGGCCGGCATCTATGAAGGAACGTGCGATGACCTCGACCCCGAGCCGATCTACACGCTGAGGCTGGTTGGCTCCGGCCTGCCAGAGGCAACGCTACGATCTTCCGAGGAAAACGACGATGAGCCGCTGCCGATCGGCGCGACGACCGCGTACCTCGTCGAGGTCAGCGACACCACCATTGATGTCGAGCTGCGCGACCTCCTCGAAGATCCGCATGCCATCCAGATCCTTGCCAGCGAGGACGATGACACGCCGATCGCATGCGGTGACATCGGTGGGCCGACGTTCCGCGGCACGCTGCGGATCGGGCTCGCGGAGGTCGAGCAATCCGGCTATGTCGGCGTCGCGACGCTGACCGACCGGGATGATCAGACGCGCGTGCTCATCGAGCTGACGCACGACCTCTTCGAGCGCGAGGAGGCGACGCCAGAGGCCTCGCCGTCCGCGACGGCAACGGCGACGATTGACGTGACCTATACGCCCGACCAGCCGACCGCCACGTGGGAGCCGTCTCCGACGGAGACCGAGGAGCCGATGCCGACGGAGACGATGTACCCGACGGCAACCGAGACGGCGACCATGGAGCCGACCGCGACCGAGGCTCCGACCGAGCCGGCTGAACCGACTCCGACCGAAATGCCGACTGAGACGCCCGAGCCAACTCCAACGGAGATAGAGAACGGGCTTCCGGAATAATCGGATAGCGGGAAAGGCGACGGGAGCGGCAGAGTTCCGCTCCCGTCTCGTTTACTACGCGAGCCGAATCCGTGCCGCGTGGGCGGCGATTACCGCTCGACCGTGCGGCGCTCCGTGCGCGCCTCGGCAAAGCGATCGCGCAGGTGGCTAGCGGCGCGCAAGACGACTGCACCGATGGTGCTCGTCGGATTGACCGCGCCGCCAGTAGGCAGCAGCGAGCCGTCCATGATGTAGAGGTTCGGCACCTCCCACGTCTGACCCCATTGGTTCGTCACCGAATTGCTCGGGTCCGTGCCCATGCGGCAGGTACCGAGCAGGTGCCAGGCCGGCGGCCGGTACCGTCCCCGCTCATCCGTCCATCGGCCCACTTTGACATCCCAGGCGTCGACAGCCTTGGCGAAGTCGAGCGCCCGCTCGATCGCGTAGTCCATCATTCGCTGGTCGTTCGGGTGCAGCTCGTACGAGATCTGCGGCGCGGGCAGACCGCTGCTGTCGCGCACCGTCTCCGAGAGCGTCACCCGGTTTTCCGGCAGCGGCAGGTCGTCCCCGACGAGCAGCATGCCAATGCCGTGGCCGAAGTGCCGCCGGAACCAGGCGTGGTGCTCCGGTCCCCACGGAGCGACGTTGCCGGAGTGAGAGCCGAGCGCCTGGTACCCGGCGCCGTTCAGCCGCACGATGTGCATGGTGAAGCCGTTGATGAAGCCGCGCTTCACGTCCGTCTCGGCAAATTCCTCGCAGATGATGGCCGCCGAGATGATCCCCTTGTGGGGATCGGTTCGCTCCTCGACCCACATCTCGACGATCGCCAGACCGTGGTGCATCAGGAAGCGGCCGACAAGGTCGTTGCCGTTCGCCAGGCCGTTCGGGAAGCGGGAGCTCTCCGAGAGGAGCAGCAGGCGTGGCGTCCCGACGCCATTCGCCGCGAGGATGACGATATCCGCGGCTTGAAAATGTCGCGTTCCCGTCATCCGATCGACATAGACGGCGCCCGTCGCCCGCCCATCGGCGTCGGTCTCGATCCGCTCGACGCGCGCGTTCGTCCGAAGCTCGGCGCCAGCGGCGATCGCCTTCGGCCAGATCGTCACCGAGACGTCGTTCAGCGAGCCGCGCGAGCAGCCGGATTGACACGCGCCGCAGTTGTTACAGGCAAGCCGCCCGTCGTAATCCTCGGCGATGATCGCGCACGGCATCGGCCACCAGTGCCAGCCGAGCTTATCGAAGCCGCGCGCGGCGATCGGCCCGAGCGGGCCGGGAGACAGCGGGCGGGTCTGGAACGGCATGCGCGGCGGCATCGCCGGGTCTCCCAACAGACCGGAAACGCCACACCACCGGTCGTGCTCCTCGTACCAGGGCGCGAGGTCCTCGTAGGTGAAGGGCCAATCCGGCTGACAGCCGTGCTCGGTGCCCTTGCGGAAATCGGATGGGCGGAAACGCGGCCAGGTTCCGGTGTAGACGACGGTGGAGCCGCCGACCGCGTTCCACATGAGCGTCCGCTCGCTCTCGGTGTCGACTGGATAGTCCTGTGGCAGGAGCCGATCGTTAGGGCCCGTGTTCCAGCGAGTGGCGCGAATCCATTCCCAGTGCGGAGACTCGTGGGGATGCTCGTCGAGTCGCACCCACGGCCCCTGCTCCAGGCAGACGACACGCAACCCCGCCTCAGCCAGGACTCGCGTCGCCACCGCTCCACCCATTCCAGAGCCGATCACCAGCACGTCAACCCGCTCTGGCGATCGAATCACGCTCGGCGCAGAAGATGCAGCGCTCATGCGCTCCGCTCTCCTTCTCCCTTACCCGACGCTTGCGGCAGCCCGAGATCAGCGAGCTCCGAGATATCAATCCGCTCGATGAGATTCGTCTGCTTATAGAACCCGCGAGGATTGCGAGGAACGTTGACGCCCGGTGTGAAGTCGAACGGCGGCAGCGCATAGCCCTCCGGCTGCGGCGCGTCGTTGTATTCGTGTCCCAGGGCGCGAATGGCAGCGGTCACGACCGGGCTGGCGTAGTAGGCGTAGCAGGTCGCCGAGTAAAGGAAGGAGAAGTATCCAGGCTCCTCCTCCTGCAGCCGCCGAACGGCCTCTGTTCGTTGCGACGGGTCCGCCTCGGCAAAGGACACGCCTGGCGAGCAGCGCGCGTCGAGGCGCTGCGCCAATTCCTGGACAGCCGAAGCTCCGAATCGCTCCCGCAAGCGGTCGGCCAGTAGCTCTTGCGCCCCAACCGCCGAGGCTGGCGGGAAGCGATCATCACCAGGCAGAAGCGTCTCGACGAAGGCGGCCAACGTCCGCGCCAGGACCGTTGGAGATGGCGCCAGCGCCGTCATCGCGAAGCCTCCGGAGCCGGCGACACCGCCGGGTGCTGATCCGCCGAAGAGCCCTCAAAGACCTCATATGGCGAAGGAGTCGGCCACTGCGGCCAGAGGGGCACGAGCATGATCCCCGCGACCACGACGAGCTGGAGCGTCTCATCGCCGGTGTTGTAGACGCGGTGGATCGTGCCCGGCCGGTTGAACACGGCGCAGCCGGGCGAGATCGGGTAGCGCTTGCCGTCCGATTCGATCTCGCCGCTGCCCTTGACAACGTAATAGACCTCCTCGCACCGGTGCCGGTGAAGCGGCGAGTGGTGGCCGGGATCGATCTCGACGACCCCGAGGCAGAGGGTCATCGCATCGAATCCCGTCTCGGGATAAATGAGCTTCAAGTCGCGGACGGAGCGGTCGGCCTGCTGCATCGGCGACCCCTCCAATATCTGTTCTGGATAGATGACTACTCGCTGCTCCACACTCATGCTCCTGCTCCTTTCTTGGATCGCGCGTGACTCGTGATTTTGAGTCTCGAAGGCTTGTCGGCGGAGTTGCTCGCGGGGACCGCGTCCGCTCGCTCAGTCCCTGACCCGTCTGCTTCGGGTTCCGACGAGCGCGCGTTCTCGGCGAGCCACTGGTCGATGTATCGGATCGCGTCTCGCAGGTGGCGGCGCATGGCCTCTTCCGCGCCGGGCGCATCCCCGGCCGAAACGGCCGCCAGGATCGCCTCGTGACCGGCAATGGCGCGCTCGATTTGGCCGGGAATCTGGAGACTGGCCCGGCGCTCCTCGCCGATCACGTGCATCACCTGCTCCATCAACTCGTCGATGATGGTGTTCGCCGTGGCGTGCGCCAGGAGCCGGTGGAACTCGGCATCCGCCGCGACCGCCATCGGTATATCCCCGCGCTGGGCGGCAAAGGTCATCTCCTCGATCGTGCCGCGCAGCGCCAGCTCCGTTTCGGGATCGCGCCGGCGCGCCGCGAGTGCCGCCAAGCCCGGCTCGATCAGCTCACGCAGCTCGAAAAGCTTGTGGACCCGATCGCTATGCTCGCGAAGCCACGACGCCAGCGACTCGCGATGGAGCATCGCCGGATCGCGGACGAACGTTCCGCGGCCGGGTTTGACCTCGACGTAGCCGGCGCTCTCCAGCGCGCGGATCGCCTCGCGCAGCGAGACCCGGCTGATGCCGAACTGCTGGCAAAGATCGCGCTCGCCGGGCAGGCGCGTACCGGCCGGCAGCTTGCCGGACTCGATCAGGTTGCGAATCTGCTCGGCCGCCGAGCTCCAGAGGTGGTCGCGGCGCACGCTGGCGAACAGCTGCTCCGGCGGGCCATTGCGCTCCGCGCTCACTTGACGGCCCCCGTTGTCAATCCGCGAATTAGCCACCGCTGGAAGAAGAGCGCCACGATGTAGACGGGCGCCATGCCCGTCAGCGAGGCCGCGGCCATCTGGCCGAAGTTGACGAGGCGATCCCCCTGGAACAGGGCGATCCCGACTGGCAGCGTTTGCGTCTCTGGGCGATACGTGAGTGTCACGGCGAAGAGAAACTCGTTATAGGACAAGATCAGACAAATGATCCCGGTCGCGACGATGCCGGGAGCGATCAGCGGCGTCACGATCCGGACGAGCGTCCCGGCGATGCCGGCGCCGTCAACCCAGGCCGCTTCCTCGATCGCCTGCGGCAGCTGGCGAATGAAACTGTCCAGCAGCCACACGGCAACCGGCACATTGGCCAGACCATAAACCAACGCCAAGCCGATCAGCGAGTCAATCAGGTTCAGGCGGCGCAGGAGGAAGAACAGCGGCACGAGCGCCACCACCGGCGGCGCGGTGTACGAGGCGAGCACGAAGGTATAGAGATGCTTTCCCCCGGCCCCGAACCGAACCATCGCGTACGTCGCGGGAACGGCGATCAGCAGCGTCAGCAGCGCGCTCAGCCCGGCCGCGATGACCGAGTTCCGCATGAAGAGGAGGAGCTCGATCGAGCGGAAGGCGTCTGGCCAGTTCTGCCAGAAGATCGTCGCGGGCAGGAAGTTGCCAGACAGCACGTCGTCCTTGGTCTTGAGCGACGTTGAAGCAAGGAACGCGATGGGCAGCAGAAAGAACCCAATGACGAGCGCGAGCAGGAGCCAGCGCCCTGCGATCCACAGCGCCCGAACAGCCCTCGTCTGAGCCGTCGCGGAATGCTCCGCGACCGATGGCAGCGCGCGCGCCGGGACAGCGCTAGATCCGGTGATCGCGGCAGATGATCGAGCCTCCCGAGAATCCATCATGTCCAGTGCCGAATCATTGCGTTACGCGCGATGACGATGGGCAGTGTCACGACACCCACCAGCAAGCCAAAGACGATCGTCTGCGCGGCCGCGTAGCCAACATCGAATTGCCGAAACGCCATGCGGAAGATTTGGAACGTGCCGATATTGGTATCGAACCCTGGTCCGCCGAAGGTCAGCGAATAGACGAGATCGAAGACCTTGAACGCGAGGATGACGCGCAGCAGAAAGATCGCGGCGAGCGCTGGCCCGAGGAGCGGGAGCGTGACCGACACGAACGCGCGCACGCCCGACGCGCCGTCAACGAGCGCGGCCTCTTGGACCTCACTCGGAAGCGTTTGGAGACTCGCGTAGGCGAGCAGGATCACGAACGGCGTCCACTGCCAGAAATCGGCGACCGCGATCGCCGGGAATGCCCAGCGGGAGGACCCGAGAAACGAGATCGGCCGATCCGTCAGGCCGAGGGATTGGAGCACGCCGTTGAGCAATCCGCCGGTCGGATGGAAGATGAGCTTCCACGACGTCGCCACCATGATCGGCGGCGTCATCAGCGGCAGCAGAATGAGCGTGCGGAAGACATTGCCGCCCCGGCGCGTGTTGCTGAGCAGCACGGCGATCCCCACGCCCGCCAGCACCTCGATGGCAGTCACCGGCACGGCGAAGACGACAGAGCGAACCAGCGCCTGCGTGAAGACGGTGTCCTCCAGGGCAGTCCGGTAGTTGCCGAGCCCAACCCACGCCTGGAACGTGCGGCCAAGCGCCGACTTGGAGGCCGAGAGGAACACCAAATAGATCAATGGATAGACGGCGAAGATGGTGAGTCCGATGATGAGGGGCGCCACCATCAGGCGCGGCCACAGCCCCCTGCTCGAGAAGCGCGGCGCGACGGCTGTGCGAAGGACCATGCGTGCGTTCACCCTTTCGCGTCGCCAGCCGGCGAGAATCCGGGGCCGCGCCCCGTCGGAGCGAGCGGCGCGGCCCCAGGCTGGCGTTACGCGCCGAGAATCTGGACCCAGGCCTCCTGGACGTTCCGCATCGTCGCCTCGGCGTCCTGGCTGCCTTGCAGCGCGAGCGCGAGCTCGTCGGCAAGCTTGGTCATCAGATCCGGCGACTGTGGAATCGTCGGCCACGGCAGGACGCCCGACAGCGCCGCCGAAGCCGCCGCCTGCACCTTCGGCGCGAACTCCGTGTACTGCGGCGAGTTCAGACCGGAGAGGCGCATCGGGTCGATACCGCTGCCGGTCGTCAGAAGCATCTTCAGGTGGAACGACTTGCTGGTAGCGAACTTGATGAACGCCCGGGCAAGCTCCTTATTCTTGGATCCGGTCGAAACCGCGAAGCCGAAGCCGGCGTTGAGCGGCGCGACGTGGGTAGTGTTGCTGCCGCCGACCGGCATCTGGACCACGTCCCACTTGTCCACCACCTTGGAGCCTTCCGGATCCTGCGCGTAGACGCCAAGATCCGTCCAGAACTCCTGCATCGCCACTTGGCCGCTCAAGAACGCGGGTAGCGCTTGCTCGAACGCGGTCTCCAACGGCGTCGGGAGCGCGTACGGCGCGACATCAATTAGCGCCTGCGCGGCCTGGATCGCCGCCTCGGAGTCGAGCGCGGGATTGCCGTCGGCGTCGAGGAAGGAGCCGCCGAATCCAGCCAGGCGGTTAGCGTAGGAGGAGCCGAGGATGATCGGCGCCTTGAAGCCCATCAGCGAGGCGCCGTAGATCGGCTGGCCATCCTCCGTCTCGAGTCCGGCCTCGGTGATCGTCTTGGCGGCCGTGAGGTAGTCATCCCAGGTCTGCGGGGCGCTCAGGCCGAGCTTCTCGAAGATTTCCGTGTTGTAGAAGAGGACGTGGGCGTCACCGTCGTACGGCAAGCCCCACCGGCGGCCATCGTAGAGCGTGTAGACGTCGAAGATGCTTGAGATGAAATCGGACGGATCGATGTCCGGGTCGGACTCGATCCACTCGGTCAAGTCCTCAATGATGCCTTGGGACGCCAGGGCGCCAATGGTGGTGTACCAGTAGTCGAAGACGTCGAACTCGTTGGCGCCGGACTGCACGTCCAGAATCGCCTTGGCTTGGACCTCATCGTACGGCACCGTCGTCAGATTGACTGTCGCGCCGGTCAACGCCTCGAATTCGGCCTTGAGGATGTCTCCCGTAACCGCGTGGGGCTGGATGATCATGAAGTTGAGCGTTTCGCCGTCAAAGCGCGGGAGCTCGACCGGCGCGGGCGTCGCGTCCTGCGCGGCGGCTGGCAGCGAGCCGAGCGCTGCCCGGCCGGCAATGCCGAGCGCGGCCGCCCCGAGCACCTGTCGCCGGTTGGCCTTCGCAAGAATCAGATCCCGCAACGAACGAGACCCTGACTGACTCATGGCGCAACTCCTTGGCTTCTCGCCCATAGTTGCTGATGCGCCGGCCCGCGCCGGCGCCTACAGCACCCGGTACCGCTCGATCGCAGCCTCATCGAGCTCGACGCCAAGACCGGGCGCATCGGTCACCCAACCCTTGCCGTGCTCGACTCGAACTTGCGTGGCCAGCACCTCTCCCCGCAGCGGCCACGGGCTGGTGTCGCGCAGCACATGCAGCGCGCCCGGCTCCGCCACACAGAGATGAAGGCTGGTCAGAAAACCGATGTCCGAGGCGTAATGGTGCGGGCTGTAAGGCACGCCATTCGCGCGGGCCGCGCTGACCATCGCTTGCGCGCTGATCAGGCCGCCGCAACGCGCGATGTCCGGCATGATCACATCCAGAACTCGCGCCGAGACGAGCCGCAGCCCCTCGGCCTGGCCGAAGGCGTTCTCTCCCCCCGCGATCGGCACGGTCGCGTGCTCGCGCAGCGCGCGGAGCCCCTCGACGTCCATCCAGACCAGCGGCTCCTCGATCCAGCCGACGCCGTAGCCGCTGATGGCCGTTACCATCTCGCGGGCTTCGTCCCGGTCCCACGCCATGTTGGCGTCGACCAGCACGCGCGTCATATCGGGCACGCGCGCCGCGACGGCATCGAGAAGCCGCAGGTCCTGCTCGCGGCCGAATCCGGCGCGGATCTTGATCGCCGCGTACCCCTCATCGAGAGCGGCGGCCGCGGCTTCGGCGATCTCCTCCGGCCCGCCGGTGAAGCCGACCGCGTAGAGCGGCACGGGCTCCGCCGGCGCTGACGGATCCAGACCCGCGCGCTGCCGCAGCAGGGCGTAGAGCGGCTGCCCCATCGCCTTGCCGTGGATATCCCAGAGCGCGACTTCGAACGCGCCGATGGCGCCCTGGACCGCCGGCAACGACCAGACGGGCCCTAGGCGACCGAGCGTCCGATTGAGGCGCGCGATCACGCCGGGGATATCGTCGACGCTCTCCCCGATGACGAGCGGAGCCAGGCCTTCCCGCACGGTAAGGGCTCGCTCTTCCAAACTCCAAAGCGGGAAGGTAACGCTGGTTTCGCCGACACCGGTGAGCCCGTCGTCGGTCGTGACTCGGATCAAGCCGACGTTGCGCGCCGATGCGCTTCCCCACGAGAAGCGTGCCGGCTGCGGCAGCGCCGAGCGGAGGCCGAAAAACTCGACATCGCGTATGCGCATGAACCGAAACTCCTGGTCTGTGGTCTGACCAGCTTACCTTACCCGCACCATCCGGGCCTGTCAAGATCCCGGCGCCGTCGGACGCGCGACATTATAGAGTACTTCATAAAGAAATCAAGAATTGATGCATACACGCCTGACCTCGCGGTCGCCGCCCACGGCTGTCGCGCCGCGTCCTTGCCAAAAATCAGCCACGAGATGCTGGTAGAGGATCAGCAATCGGCGGCTTCCGGCGCGGTGCATTGCCTATGCGCCGGGCACGCGGACGATTGTGTGTCGCGTACCGTCCCTTGCGCGCGGCGAGGTAATCGCCGCGCTGATCCGCGCAAGCCCGCGCGGCTATGGTACGCTTGCCATAACCTGATCCCCGCGGCCACCGCGGCGCCGGCTGCATCAGGCGAGGAGGCGCCGGTGAGTGTCTCGATTAAGACCTGCCCCGTCTGCGGACAGGCAAGTCCGGCGACATTCAGCTTCTGTCCCAACTGCGGCCAATCGATCGTGAGCGCGACACCGGTGATCCTGTCCGGCTCTGTTGCGCGCGACCTTCCCGCGTTCCCGGCCTACATGCGCCGGCAGATCCGCCGGCGGCGTCCGGCCGATGGCGCGAGTGGCGGTGGGTTCGTCTGGCTCGGGTTCGTCCTCATCCTCATCCCGATCCTCCTCTCCCGCGCAACTCCCCTCTCCATCGCGACCTGGGTCGTTGGGATCGTCATGGTCATCGCCGGCTTCTGGCGACTGCGCATCGATCCGCTCGGCTTCAGTCGTGCCGGGCTGACGACGAACGTGATTGCCGCGCTCGCGCTCGCCGGCGTCATCGTCCAAGTGGCGCGAACGTCAGGCGAAGAGGACGCGCGGCCGCTCCTGACGCGCACGGCAACGCCAACCGCGACGACGACTCCCGATTGGCTGACCGCTGCTGGCAGCACGCCCCCAGCGAATGCGGCGAAACACTTCGGCACCGTGCCGATGTTCCGCGGCGGGCCAACGCACACCGGCCTCCAACCCGGCCCCGGCCCGAGCGGGACGCCATACCGGAAATGGCGCTTCGACACCGGCGGAGAGGTCCGCTCGTCACCGGCAGTCGCCGAGGGGCTCGTCTTCGTCGGCAGTCAATCCGGCCTGCTGCACGCCATCGAAGTCGAGACTGGCCGGCCCCGGTGGTCGTTCGATCTCGGCGGCTACCCCGTCCGCTCTTCGCCCGCCGTCGTGGACGGCACCGTCTATATCGGCAGCGGCTACGCGCTCTACGCGCTGGACGCGAAGACGGGTGAGGTGCGTTGGCGCTTCGGCATGCGGTACGCCGGCGAATCTTCGCCAACCGTCGCGGATGGCGTCGTCTACGTCGCGAGCAAGGAAGCGCTCGTCTACGCAATCGACGCCACGACCGGCGACGAGAAGTGGCACTTCCAAACGGAAGGGTTGATTTTTTCCTCGCCCACGATCGCCGCTGGGCTCGTCCTGATCGGCAGCGACGACGGTCAACTCTACGCGGTCGATATCGCCTCAGGTCACGCCAAGTGGAAGTTCGCCGCCGACGGTGAGGTGTACTCCTCCCCTGCCGTCGCCGGCGATCGCGTCTTCGTCGTCAGCAAGAGCCACGCGACCTACGCGGTCGATCTTCACTCCGGCAAGCCGATCTGGCACTTCCCGGTCGGAGGCGACGCCTCGCCGACCGTTGTCGGCGACACCGTGTTCGTCGGCGGCGAAGACGGCGGCATCTACGCCTTGGACGCGGCGACCGGCGAGCTGCGCTGGCTCTTCCCGACCGGCCGCCCTATCCACGCCTCGCCGGCGGCGGCCGAGGGAATTCTCTATGTGCCCAGCGGGCTGACCATCTTCGCCATTGACGCCGCCAACGGGCAAGAGCTCTGGAAATATCCAGTCAGCGATACGATCGGCGTCTCGCCGGCCGTCGTGGATGGCATCCTCTATTGCGCGGATGGTAGTGGTTATGTCTACGCCATCGCCGGCGATGCCCCAGCGGATGCCGCCACGCCGGCCGCAGAGTAGCAGGCGGCGCCTCCGTGACGCCGCCCGCGTTGCTTGAGCTCACCGATCTCAGTTTGCTGAGCTGATTTGTCGTGCGCTGAATGCCGGCATGGGCCGCGGCCACCGGGCCGGTGGTCAATCGCTCATCGGCGGCATGGCGACCGAGGGCATCGGCGCATGCCCGTTGCGGATCGCCGTTCGCCTGCGAATCAACTCCGTCCGGCGGCGACGCGCCACCATGCGGTGGTAGAGGTTGCTCGCCTCCTGCAGACGGTCGCGCTCGCGCTTCAGCCGCGCCAGGGTCTTCGCCTCCAGCTCATCGAGCGCCGCGTCGCTCGACGACGGCGATTGCCACAGCGCGTAGGTATCGCTCCGCTTCAGCAATTCAAGGCGAGCCTCGAGCTCGGCGATCTGGCGATCGAGCCGATCGAGCTCACGGATCGCCCAGCGCAACCGCTCGCGGCGCAGACGCGCGGGCGACACGGCAGCCGCGCGCTCGGCTTCGAGCATCATCGCCTGCAGGGCCGAAAGATCGCGGTCGCGATAGGCGACGTTGATCCGCAGCATCATCGCGGCGCGCTGCTGGCGCTCCTCGGGCGTACGCGCGAGGTCTGGATGGTAGCGCTTGGCCAGCTCGCGGTACAGGCGCAGAATCTCGGCATCTTGCGCGGCGAAGTGGTCGCGGGCGGCTCGTTCGGCATCGGCCGCGCCGTTGCCCTCACCGCTGAACGCCCGGCGGAACGCCTCCTCGGCCGCCCGAGCCTCGGCCGCCCGCGCGGCTAGCTCCTCGGCGATTTCCCGCTCGACTTCGACCGGGTCAGCATCGGGGTCGGCACGGAGGCGAGCGACCCGCCGTCGCATCTCCTCGATCTTCGCCCGCGTCGCCCGGATCTCCTCCTTCAGCCCGCCGATGCGGTTCTTCACCGCGACGGCAAAACGGGACAACGCACTCTCGAGCGCCGCTCGCTCAGCCTCGAGGGCGGCGACCCGGCACCGGCGTATTTCAATCTCGATGAGGAGACGGACGTACTCCATCTCCTCCGGTGTTGGTACAGCAACAATCGCTCGTGTCACGACTCTCCCGAACCGCGGCGCAACCCGCTGGACTCTTCGGCACGATCCCTCATTATCCCACGAGGCGGCCCACCGGAGCCGCGCCCCAGCCGCCCGCGCGGACGATTCCGCGTCCCGCGAAGCCCCCTGGCAACCCCATGCCGCACGATCTCCATGACACATGACCGCGGCCGAAAAGACAAACCGCGGCCATAGGCTGCGGGGCATGGGGACGATCAATTATGCAGCGATGCAGTGATGAGACGCGCCTCAATCGAAATGGTCGAACGCGCCCGCCCGGACCTCACGCTCGATGCCGTCGAGGCCACGCATCCGGAGAAGCGGCTCACCGGCGCCAGCCGGGACGATCTCGCCGATCGCGGTGACCGTGTTGCCGAGATCCGCGGCGGCCGCCTGGACCCGCGAGAAGACGTCCGGCGGCGCGGTGAAGAGCAATTCGTAGTCTTCACCGCCGCGCAGCGCAAGCTCCAGCCACTCTTCGGGAAACAGCGCCCTGATGGCGGCAGCGACCGGTATCGCGGCGGCGTCCAGGCGAGCGGCTACTCCGCTCGCCGCCAGGATCTTTGGCAGATCTCCGAGCAAGCCATCGCTCAGGTCCATCGCGCAGGACACACCGGCCGTCAGCAGCGCGCGGCCAAGCGCCAGCCTCGGCTCCGGCCGGAGATGCGCGGCAATGAGGAGATCGGCAGTCGTGGCACGGCGGCGTGGACTCTCCGGCGCTTCTTGCAGCAACCGCAGGCCGGCCGCGGCCGCTCCGAGCGTGCCGCTGACGGCGATCACGTCGCCGATGCGGGCAGCGCCCCGCGCGAGATAGCGCCCCTGCTCGGTCGCGCCGATGGCGGTGACATGGATCGTGAGGCTCTGGGGCGAGGCGACGACATCTCCGCCGGCGATCAGGACGGCGTGGCGCGCGGCAAGCTCGCCGAGCCCTCGATAGAGATCTTGCAAACCGGACAGCGGCTCGTCGCCGCGCAGCCCGAGCGAGACCACAGCCAGCCGTGGCGTGCCGCCCATCGCCGCGATGTCCGAGAGATTGACAGCGAGCGACTTATGGCCGAGCGAGCGCCAGTCGGTCCAATCGAGCCGGAAATGGACGCCCTCGACCAGGCTGTCCGTGGTGACGATCAAGCGCTCACCCGGAGGCGGCGTCCAGACCGCCGCGTCATCGCCGATGCCGAGCAGGAGGTCCGGCGACGCCCGCACGGACGCCGGCAGCGTGGACTCCAGGAGATCTATCAGGCCGAATTCCCCCAGATCGCGGAGGGTGTTCGTCTCGGACGTCGTCACGCCAGTGCCTCTCGATACGCGGCCACGGTTGCCGCGGCCGTTTGCTCCCAAGTGAAGCGCCGTGCCTGCTGCAAGCCACGCTGCCGAAGGTCGGCGGCGAAGGCGGAATCGGTCAAGACGCGCAGCATGGCCGAAGCGATCGCCTCTTCATCCCGGGGATCGACGAGGAGCGCCGCGTCCCCGGCCACCTCCGGCAACGATGAGACGTTCGAGGTGACGACGGGCGCGCCGCAGGCCATCGCCTCGACTACCGGCAATCCGAATCCCTCATACAGAGAGGGGAACACGAACAAATCGGCGGCGGAGTACCAGACAGGGAGCTCGTGGTCGGCGACGAAGCCGGTCAGGCGAACGCGCTCGCCCAGCCCGAGCCGCCGCAGCGTGTCATGCAGCTCCCCGGTCAGCCAGCCCTCCGGGCCGACGAGCATCAGGTCGTGCGGTACGTCATCCACAACGCGGGAGAATGCGCGCAGCAGCGCCGGGAGATTTTTCCGCGGCTCCAACGTGCTGACCGCCAGCATGAACGGGCGCGAGCAGCCGTGACGCTCGCGGAGCCGCGCGATGGCGTCCGGCGGCGCGGGGCGGAAGCGGCAATCGACTCCGAGCGGGGTGACGTGAACCCGTGCGGGCTCGACGCCCAGCAGCTCCACGACATCGACTTTCGTGCTGTTCGAGACGGCGAGGATCCGGGAAGCGCGCCGCGCCGCCGCGCGGACCTCACGCGCCAAGTAGCGATAGCGGCGGGTTGGCACCTGCTCCGGCCAGCGCAGGAACGCGAGATCGTGGATCGTAACGACAGCCGGGCATGGTAGGGCACGCGGCAAGACATTGACCGTGCCGTGGAACAGATCGAGCCGGTCGCGGCGAGTCAGGATCGGCAGGGAAAGATGCTCCCAGCCAATCCGCACTATCGGCACGTCGAGAGGAACTGGCGCCGAACGCCAACCGGCCGCCAGGGCAGCCCCCGGCGGCCGCATGCCTCGATTGGCATAGACGATCAGCTCATCACCCGCGAGGGCGGCCGGAAGCGCGGCCAGGAGCGATTCGAGATAGCGGTTGATGCCGGATCGTCGGTAGCCTGCTTCTCCGCTGATCAGGAGCGCGTTGAATCCGATCCGCACACCCGCTCCGTCCTGACGCCTCCCATCGGTCCTGCCTCCGCGGCAGATTGTACGCGCTCAGCCCTCAATGGGCCGCTTCACGTCAGCGAGACGCCAGCATGGGCGCCGTTCTTGACCGGCGCCATGCCATCGACCGGCACGTACGCCGGCGGCGGCGTGCTGATCGCCGCCTCGGCCAGCAACGGAGCCGTCCCCTCGCCGATCACGCGGCGATAGACCTCTTCATAGCCAGCGGCCATGGCAGCGGGAGAGAAGAGCCGCTCCACCCGTTCCCGGCAAGCCCGCCGATCCAGCTCCCCGACCCGGCTGACGGCCTCGACCATCCCCGCCATCGTCGAGCAGACGAAGCCGGTCACGCCGTCCTCGACGACCTCCGGCACCGACCCGCAGCGCGTAGCGATCACGGGCGTGCCAGTTGCCATCGCCTCGGCCATCGTCAAGCCGAACGGCTCCGGCCAGTCGATCGGGAACAGATACGCCCAGGCGCCGCCCAGCAGCTCATCCTTCTCCGCCTCGGTGACCTCGCCGATGTACTCGACCAATCCCCGATTCGCGCGGATCAACGGGGCTATGGCGACCTCGTAGTAGTCGCGATCAGTCGGATCAACCTTGGCGGCGATGATCAAGCGCATCCCGACGTCGCGCGCAATCTCGATCGCGCGGTCCGGACGCTTCTCGGGGCTGATCCGGCCCAGGAAGACGAGGTAATCCCCCGGCTCGGGGCGGAAGTGGTAGTTGGCGATGTCGATGGCGTTGTGGACGGTGCCGACCCAGTTGGCCTTGGGCAGCCAGGTCCGCTGGTTGTGACTGATCGAGACCAAGCGCTGCTCCCGGTAGTAGCCGTAGATGCGCTGAACCTCGGGCAGATCGAGCCGGCCATGCGTCGTGGTCACCGTGGGAGTGGTCGACAGCCGTGAGAATGAGAATGCCAGGTAGTCGTTATGGTTGTGGATCAGATCGAATTCGCTGGCCCTGGCGTAGACCTCGCCCATCTCGATCAAGGCATAAGCGATCTGATCGCGAACGGTCGGGTCGAGCCGCAGACCGCGCTCACAACAAGGGAACAGCTTGGCCGAGGTTTGGGAATCCCCACTTGCGAATAGCGTGACATCGTGCCCGCGCCGCACCAGCTCTTCGGTCAGCACATGCACGACACGCTCTGTCCCGCCATAGAGCTTCGGTGGGACAGGCTCGATCAACGGCGCAACAATCGCGATGCGCATGGCAAACCTTCCCTCCTACTCAGGAATCAATCCACAACGCAAACGTCTGTTTGCGCCCCCTAAGATCCAGTGCGCTTACGCTGGCAAATCCCCGCGGTCATCCAAATGCCCGCTGGCTGGATCAATAGGCGACCTAGAATCGAGCCTATGACCGCTAGAGTGGCGGAGGTATGTGATCGGTCGAACCCGGCGCAACGAATCCGCAACAGGGCGGGCCCGACCGCTCGCTATCTGGCGAGTGCGCGGTCGCTCCCGCGGCCAGGGTGTTAGGACGTGTCCGGCCGATTGCCCAGGCGGGTGGATCACTGGCCGGGAACGACTCCCACGATGCTTCCTCGACCAGATCGACGCCTGCTGGCAGCTCCGGGCGCTCGCCACTCACCATCATCGCGGCTGCTCCTTGTCGCACAAGGTGCATGCCCAGGAGTCAAACATGGCTGTCTGCCCCGGGGCCTGCAACCTTATCCAGCCCCTCGGACAGAATCGGCGGTCTCGCGCCGACTCCCTATCGCAAGCCAGTCCCAGCGTCAGCCAGGTACGCGGCTGCTCGCGGCGACGGGCAATCGCCACACGGACATCATAGTCCTGGTGGTGCCTAGCGCGTCCTCGCGCCGACTCGCGGTTGCATGGCACACGTCGCCATTACTGCCCGCGGTGGTGGCCTATCCGGCCGCGGCTCACCCACCAGCGGGCCAGATTGCCAGCTCACCTTGTTTGAGTGATTCGTCTGTTGCGATTTGCGAGATTCGGTGAGCGGCGCGCTGTCCGCGTAACACGAGCGCGCCGCTCACCCACCGCGTTAGGCGCGCGCCGCCGTGCCGGCCGGCTGCCGCTCCCGCAGCGCGGTCGCCATGCTCACCAGCGAGCCAAGCACCGCCACGACCAGGGCCGCGACAACATAGACCGGCTCATGCAGGTCGAGCCCCAGCGCGTTGTCGAGCGCGAAGCGACCGAACCCGGTCAGCGCCATTGCCAACGCGGCCGTACCGAGCGCGAGCGTGTACTCGATGCCGCCGGCCGTCGCCCAGAATCCCTTGTCCCAATGCACTAGCGCCGTCGCGGCAAGCATGGCGCCGACGAGCAGCGCGGGACCAACCGGCCCTAGCAGACCAGCGGCGGTCAAGAGTCCACCACCGAACTCAGCGATGCCGACGATCACGGCCCAGAAGGTTGCCGGACGAACGCCCAGAGACGAAAGGAACTGCGCGGTGCCCTCGATCCGATGTCCACCAAACCAGCCAAAGAGCTTCTGGGCGCCGTGTGCAGCGACGATCAGGCCGATGACCACGCGTAGGATCACCAGACCAAGATCGAGCATCTCCGATCACCCCCTCGTTTCGCTCTCGCTGTAGTGATTGCAGTGTCTGATTACGAACGAGGCGCGAGCGCTCGGATTCGCGTCACTGAAGCCAGGAGCGCCCGGCCCCGACGCGCCATGGCGGGCCCGCCCGGCCCGCCACGCTCACCTATTCCAGGAAGACTATCCGTGGATTACGACTGGCTCTCGCCCGCGGTGACCGCCTTTACGGACCCACCCATCTGGATGGCGATCCGCTTCGGCTTGGACTGCTCTGCCCGCGGCAACACGATCCGGACGATGCCGTGCTCGAAGGTCGCCTGCGCCCGATCCGAGTCAATCTCGAACGGCAGCGTCACGACCCTCCGGAACGTGCCACGCGGGAGCTCATGGAGATACCACGTCGCGCCCTTCGCATCCTCGCTCGCGGCCACATCGGCGATCTTGCCGCTGATGACCAGCGTCCCCTGATGGAAGGAGATCTCCAGATCCTCCGGCCGCATTCCCGGCGCGGCGGCCAGAACCACGACCTCGTCATTCGTCGCGTAGACATCCACCGGAAGCGCCCACGTCGTCGCGCCGTTGCTGGCCTCCGCACGGGACCAAAGGGCGCGGAATGGGCTACCGACGAAGGCCTCATCGAAGAGACGATCAACCGCTTGCCGCAGATTCATGAACTCCTGCGTCAACGGACTCGTAAACACCGTGCCTCACCTCCTTCAGCTCAATTTCAAGTCGCGAGCATGTGTCTGAACCGAACGAGGGCGGCGCGCGTTGCCAACTCGTCTACGTTGCATTCTAGGAATGTGCAAGAATTGTGTCAAGAGGCATAAACACTTTGTATCAATGTTGGGCACGGCTGCAGCACATGCTCCACCCGGCAGCCAGCCAGAATCGCGGCCAGGCGCCGTCCATGGTCATGCCGGCCCAGCCCGGACGCGTGGTATTCTCGTTAGCAAGACGCGGGTGCGGCGTACCTCGGCGCTGAGATTCACCGCCCCGTAGACGAAGGACGAATCTAGGCGTTGGCTCGCAGACGAACGTCAACGGCACTAGGCGCCACAGCCACGATAGATACATCGGCTTCCCCCGCGCTTGTTGCCGAACCATCAGCCGAAGAGCAGCACGACGAAGAGCAGGGGGAAACGCCCGCCCATCAGTCGGTCTATGCCTACGACCCAATAATCGAGGCGCAGATCGACCAATTCGCGGCGCTTTATCCCTTCACGCTCGACCCGTTCCAGCGAGAGGCGATCCGGACCCTCCTGCACGGCGATTCGGTCATGGTCGCCGCCCCGACGGGGACCGGCAAGACCGTCGTGGCCGAATTCGGCGTCTACGACTCGTTCAAGCGCACCGGTCGCGTCCTCTACACCACCCCGATCAAGGCGCTCTCCAATCAGAAGTTCCGCGATCTCCGGCAGATGTACGGGGACGACGTCGGCTTGCTGACCGGAGACGTCTCGGAGAACCGCGATGCGCGGGTGGTGGTAATGACGACCGAGGTCCTGCGGAACATGCTGCTGCAAACGCCGTGGGACCTGGACGAGGTCGAGTGCATCATCTTCGACGAGATCCACTTCCTGGCCGACCCGGAGCGGGGGACGACCTGGGAAGAGTCGATCATCCTCTGCCCGGAGCACGTCCAGCTCATCTGCCTCTCGGCGACCGTCTCGAACGCCGAAGAGATCGCCGCGTGGATCAGCCGAACGCACCGTCCCATCCGTCTCATCACTCATTACGAGCGGACGGTGCCGCTCTCGCTCTACTACTTCCTGGACGGCAAGCTCCACCAGGTAGTGGACCATCACGGCAACCTCGTCCGCGACTTCCCGCACACGGGCGGCGAAGCGCGCCGGCAGGCTGGACGCGGCGCGACGCGTTCCGGCAGTCGCCGGCTGTCGGATCTCGACGATCCGGGGATGGACGAGCCGCAGCCGCGCGAGATCATTGATGCGCTTGCGGCGCAGGACATGCTCCCGGCGATCTACTTCCTCTTCAGCCGCAACGACTGCCAGGTGCAGGCGGAGCGACTCGCCGTTATGCGGCCGCATCTCGTCACGCCGATTCAGGAGAAGATGATCGAGGCAACCCTCGACACCTACCTGAAGGCGTTGCGGCCGGAAGACCGCGAGCTAGAGCAGGTCCGCCTGATCGCCGACCTTGCACGGAAGGGGATCGGTTTCCACCACGCCGGTCTGCTGCCAGTCCTCAAGCAGCTGGTGGAGGTCCTCTTCTCCCGCGGCCTGATGCAGGTCGTCTTCGCCACCGACACCCTCGCGCTCGGCGTCAACATGCCGGCGAGGACGGTGGTGATCGGCCGAATGACGAAGTGGGACGGCCGCCGGCGCCGCATCCTGATCCCGAACGAGTTCCAGCAGATGGCCGGCCGGGCCGGACGGCGTGGAATGGACGCCTTCGGCCACGTGGTCGTGCCCTACTCGCCGTGGATCTCGTTCCACGAGATGCTCGAGGTGGCGACCGGGCCGCTGGAGCCCGTCCGGTCGGCGTTCTCGGTCCGCTACAACACGGTCCTCAACCTTTGGGACCCGCCGCACGGCGAGCGTGTCCGCAACATGCTCCAGCAGAGCCTGGCCCAGTTCCAGACGGCGCAGAGGATCCGACAGCTCGAGGATGACATCATCGAGATCGGCGGGGATATCGCCGGCGTGCCGAAGGGTTGCCTGATCGGGCTGGATGCCGGTGACGAGCTCCTCGAGGACTATCGGCGGCTCAGCGCCACGCTCAACCATGCCGAGCAGAAGGTTCGCCGGCTCAAGGGTGAGCTGAACGAGATGCTGAAGGCCGCAGAGGCGCCGCCGTGGCCGGAGCCGGGCCGGCAGGCGCTGCGGCGAGCGTTCCGCTACGCTCCGACCGGCTTGATCGCGCACCACCGTCGGCTCGGCTGGGGCATCTTCCTCGGGAAGGGGCGGGGCGGCGTTGGTCTCTTCCTCTTCGGTCGCTCGGTCAAGCCGGTCAATGAGTATCGCCAGATCGATTACCTGACGGACGGCAAGACCGTCCGCGTTCCCGAGGCACTCGTCGATCCATCCGACCCGATCGAGGACGTGACGGACCTGATCGGGGAAGAGGAGCTGGAGTGCATCTGGGCGCGAGTGGCGCGCCTGGGCCTGCCCGACCTCGATGCCATGGCGGCCGAGCGGAAGGAGCGCGAGCTCGCGCGGCTGTCACGATCGATTGAGCGCCTGCGCAATGAGCTACAGGAGGCGCAAGAGCAGGTCAAGACACTCGTCGCAACGCGCCAGGCTCACCCGTGCCACCTCTGCCCGCGACGCAAGGAGCACCGCGGTTACTTGCAGCGGATCGAGCGGCTCGACAAGGAGCGGCAGGCGCTCGAGGAGCTGCTCGAGCGGGAGCAGGAGGCCGAAGAGGACCGCATCCGCGGCGTCATTCGCGGCATCCGCGAAGTCCTCAGCCGGTTCGGCTACCTCTATCGCGGCTATCCCACCCCGAAAGCCGACATGCTCGCTGATATCTTCGACAACGATGGGCTGATCATCTGCGAGCTGATCGACCGGGGCTTGCTCGACCGGCTGGCACCTGAAGACCTCGCCGAGGTCTTCTCGTGGTTCTCTTTCGACCGCGACTTCCGCTATCAGAACCACTTCACGCTGCCCGATCACCTGGTGCTGCTGCGGCGGCGACTGGAGGATCTGGAGCACGCGGTCCTCGGCGAAGAGCGAGACAACGGGCTCTACATCTCCGAAGGGCACAACGCCACGTTCTACGGCGCGGCCCGCGCCTGGTGCCAGGGCTACACGATGGCCGAGATCGGCGAGCTAATCGAGCTCTCCGAGGGCGACCTGGTGCTGACCTTCAATAAGACGATCGACCTGATGCGCCAGGTACGCGAGATGCTCGCCCACATCAAGCCGGATCACCCGCTGCGGTATTCCCTCGACGAGGCGGAGCGCCTGCTCCGGCGCGGCATCGTCGAGCAATCGCTCACACTGGGCTTCGCGCCGATCGAGACGCCCGAACCTCCGGAGCCCCCTGAGCCGACCGAGGAGCAGCTGGCAGTCTCGAACGTCGAGGTGGAGTCCACGCCGATCGAGGTGGTCGGCCGATCGTCACGTCGGCGGTCACGTAGCACGAGCAGCGACGGAGCCAAGGAAAAGACCGCGAGCCGGACGCGCACCCGGGCGAAGGCGAAGCAGGCGGACGGCAATGCGGACGAAGCGGAAGCGGCGCCCGCTCCGAAGCGGCGCCGCACCAAGAAGAGCGCGAAGGCCGAAGAGCCGGCCGAGTAGCGCGTACCGGGACCTCTCAGCCGGCGACGATCGACCAGAAGCCGCTGCCGAGGGTGACGGCGCCAGCGACGACGAGCGCACCGACCCATATGAAGTCGAGGTTGATCCAAGCGCGGCGCAGCACGTCGACGCCGACCTTGCGGTAGACCAGGACCGCCAGCATCCCCATCACCAGGAACATCGCCGCGGTGTGCAAACCGACGGCCGCAAGCGACGCGACCAGCCCTTCTCCGAGACGCTCGGCGTGGCCGGCATGTCCGCCAGGATCGGCCTGCGCCGCGTGACCGGCGTGCCCCAAGTGCTCGGCGTGATCGGACGCGGCGACGGTCGCCACCGTGTCGCTCTGTTGTGCGAGCACCGGAACGATCATCAGCCCGGCTCCGTGGGCCGTCGCCATCAGGAACGACCAAAGGACGAGCTCGCGCGCACCCACGCGCATGCCGACCCAGCGGGGATGGCGGAAGCGCGTGGCGACCTTGACGGCGGCGAAAATCAAGAGGGCGCCGCCGCCGAGCAGCAGCAACGCGGACGCCGGCAGGACGAGTCCCAGCAGTCCAACCACGGCCGCCGCCACGCCGATGGCGAGGGCATGCCCGAGGGCAATCGGCCCCAGGGCCACGAGTACGGCTCGTAACCGTCGCTCCTGGAGCCCTCGCGCCACCGCGAAGAGCCAGCCCATCGCCGGGTTCAGCCCGTGGAAGGCGCCGAGAGCGACGAGCGAGATCACGGACCAGGAGGCACTAAGCTCAATCATCGTCTATCTCCGTCATGCCGGCCTATCGCGCCGGCGCCAGGGGAGAGTGGCCGCGCGGCGACTCTCCCCGTTCATCGTGTTTCGTCAGTCAGTTAGGAGAAGCAGTAGGAATCGGTGGAGGCGTCTCCGCCTTGGAGGCGGACCTGATGCGGGCGCTGGTCACCGAAATCGAGGAAGAAGCGCTCGTCAAAGCGCATGCCGCCCTCAGGATCGGCGTCGAGCTTGACGAGCCAACCGTTGATGCCGTCCGGGTAGAACTGCTCGTCCCAGGTCATGTAGAGCGAGTTGGTGAGATAGACCCGTTTCCCGTCCCGGCTCACCTCGACCATCTGCGGCCCGCCGTTGAGCGGCCCGCTCGCCGCCGGATGCCCTTCCCGGCGCACGATGCCACCGATCCGGACCGAGCCGGTCTCCTTCGGATTGAACGGGTCAGAGACGTCGTACTGCTTCAGCTCGCCGGTGCCCCAGCAGGAGACATAGAGGAAGCGGTCGTCAACGCTCAGCTCGATGTCGGTGACGAGCGGCGGCACCGCCTTGAACGGCTTGAGCGCCGGCGGCAAGTCCTCCTCGGCGGCCGGCTCGGCGGGGATCTGGATCACCTTCCGGGCCGCCCAGCTCCCGTTATCCCGATACCAAAGGAAGATGCCAGCCGAGAGGTCGTTCAGGCTGACGACGGTGTTGACGAAGCCGTACGTCTTGCTCGGATCGTGAGCCGGCCGTAGCTCGAGGACGATCTGGTTCTCCTTGCCCAGATCGACCGTCTGGGTATGGCGGCGACGGCGCAGGTCCCAGAAGTGCAGCCGGTGGCCGTACTGGGCGCCGAGCAGCAGCTCCGGCTGGATACCGGTCTCGACCATTTCCGGCGTGCCCCATTCGCTGGTGATCATCGTGTCGTAGCCGAGATGCCACCAGAAGTCATAGTGGAGGTACTGATCTCCCCGGTCGACCTCCCAGCGACCGCGCACGTCGAAGGTGTCGTGGTCGAGGACGAAGATGCCGCCGGGGCCGCCGCCATCGGGAGCGCCGAGGGCGCTGACGTAGATGCCGTCTGGCCCGCAGTGAACGGTGTGCCCCTTGCTGTAGCCGGTCTTAGCGGCGATCTCCTCCGGCTCGATCGTCTTGACGATCTTGGGATTGGTCGGGTCCGGCTGGGTGTCGATGACGTAGAGGCGCGAAGAGCGGAGTCCAGGGACGATCAAGTAGCGCCGCTGGACGTGTGGGTGAGCGGCGGTCGGGCAGAGCATCGAGCTACACGCGTTCCAGCCGAAGTGGTGTAGCTCGTCGCCGGGGTAGGTCAGCTCGAGTTCGCCGATAACCGTTCCGTAGGCAGTCGAGGCCGGGTCGACATCAACGACGCAGATGGCATCGGACTGGCCGTTGCCGTTCGGGTTGATGCGAGCGACGTAGGCCAGCGTCTCCGCTGGCGCCTTCATTGCGGACCGCGGCGACGGGTAAAAGGTCGGATCAGGAGTCCAGGTGGACACGGCCAGCGTCTCCTTCGAGGCGCCTACGGCGCTCAGGGTGCCAGCAGCGAGCACGCCGCCCGCCGCCATCGAGTGCTTCAACACCTTCCGCCGGTTGAGTGGGGTAAGCCGCCTTAGCCAACTTTGATAATTCACATCAGACCTCCTCTACCTCCGCGACCGATCGATGCCGATTCGGGCACGCCGGCCACCAGCTGTTCACTGCTGGCGGCTCACGCGACGCGTCGCGCCGACCCAGCGGCCGTCGTGGGCGGTCCGTCCCAGCCGGTAAAGCGAACCGGCCGGATTGCCCGAGATTGGCGTTAGGGGGGTGCCTTTGTTACTGGCTGACCCGAGGACCCAGCGTAGGGGGGCGCACACCGGGAGACATCACGGCAACCATGTACATGGGCCGTGTAATTGCCAGGGGAAGGCCGCTGGGGCTGAGCGAATCGAGCCGGCAGGGGGGGAGCCGACCGACGTTTGCGCTCCTCTTAGGGCTCGGTGCCTCAGCCGGGTCCGACGCGGAGCATGTCGTGGGCGACGGCCCAGGCGGCGACTTGCGCCCGCGAGTGGAAGCCGAGCTTGCCGAGGATGTTGGCGACGTGCCGCTCGGCGGTCGCCGGCGAGATCGACAGCTCACCAGCAATCTGGCGGTTAGAGAGGCCTCGCGCCACCAGGATCGCGATCTCCCGCTCGCGCCGGCTGAGCGCTTCGGGCGGACGCGATGCCTCTGTCTCCGGGAAGGCGACAGTCGGGATGTCGTGCGCAGGGCGGGAACCGAATACCACCCGGTGAAGCCGCCAGGCGCTGGCGAGCCCCATCAGTAGACGTCCCTCCAGGTCCTCGAACGCGATACCGGATCCAGCGACGAGGTCTTTGACCGTGTTCGACACGATCACCTCGCCAGGGCGGGCGCGGTCCAGCACCCGCTCGGCGATCTGAACCGCGACGCCCCCAAGCTCGCCGCCGACGGTCTCGCACTCTCCCGCGTGCAGCCCGGCCCGGACGGCAAGCCCAAGCCCTCGCGCGGCCTCGACGATGGCGCACGCGCAGCGTATGGCGCGGGCCGGTCCGTCGAAGGCGGCAAGGAAGCCACTCGTCGTCTTTCTGGCCTCCCGGCCACGAAACCGCGCCAGCTGCTCGCGGACCATCTCGTCGTAGGCCGCGATGCGTTCTGCCCAGCCTCGGTCGCCGAGCCGCACGGCCGTCGCCGCGGCTTCCGCGATATCGGTGAACATGAGGGTGGCGAGAATGCGGTCGGGCTCCGGGTCCGGGAGGGAGCCGGTCAGAAAAAGCTCGATCTGGTCCAGGATGGCATCCTGGTCGCCAGCGAACGGCAAATGGTCGTCCCCCGGCAGCTCGACGTAGCGGGAGCCGGGGAGTCGTTTCGCCAGGTACCGGCCGTTTCCGACTGACACCGTCTGATCGCCGGCCCGGTGGATGATGAGCGCCGGCACGCGGATCGCCGGCAGGGCCGCTCGCACGTCGATCTCCATGTTCATCCGCGTCAATGCTGCCGCCGCGCCTGGACTGGCGCTCATCCGCAAGTAGGTCCGCCACCACTCGCGGAACGACTCCTCATGGGCGAGGCTCGGCGCACGGATGGAAAGCCGCGTATCGTCGCCCCACTTGCGCTCGATCTCCTCGATGAGCCGGAGTCGTTCCTCGGGGGCAACGCCCCACGGATAGTCGGGAGTTTGGACCCGCCGAGCATATCCGCCGATGACGGTCAGGGCGGTAGTCCGCTCCGGATAGGTCGCCGCGAAGAGAATGGACATCGCCCCGCCCTCGGAAATGCCGAGCAGCGCGGCGCGCTCCGAGCCGACGGCGTCCATCACGGCACGAACGTCGTCCATTCGCTCCTCGAGCGTCGGCAGGCCGACCGCCCGGTCGGAGAGTCCGGTTCCTCGCTTGTCGAACAGGATCAGGCGGGAGAACGAGGCCAGCCGCGCCAGGAAGCGGGCAAAGCGGGGCTCCTTCCAGAAGAGATCGAGGTGGGAGACCCACCCCATGACGAAGACGAGGTCGCGCGGGCCATTGCCGACGACCTGATAGGCGATGTGGACGTCGCCGCTGCGGGCGTATCGAATCTCCGGCGGCGCGATCACGGCCTCCACCTCCAGCGCCAGCGGATGCGGTCTTCGCTCCGGCTGCCGCGCTGCGCCACGTCATCGCACCTGTCGGCTCGCCGCTTCAACGCGCCTTTCGACCTGCCGCGCTGTTCGCAATCGCCGCGGTCGGGTCCAGCCTCCATGAGGCCATCACCCACACCGAGATGCGACGGGACCGGGCAGGCACGACCGGCCGCTACCTACTCCGGAGGCGATAACAGCGGAGACCAAGGCACGGTCGTGCACGACATACGACGGTAGACATGGGGATTCAAATGTAAGGATGGGCTCGGGCTGAGGGCCAGGATCTTCAACCATGACGAAGCCTCGAAGATTCGGAGGCACAAGAGGCCGCCCGATTCCCGCGCATCCTTGCAGTTACCGACGCCCTTGTCAAGGTGATTACCAAGGACATTCACCGGGAGGCTGCTTCCTACTTCATACCGCGATCGCGCGCGGGCTATGCTACGCTCGGTCCGCCGGCGTCTCGCTCCCGCGCGAATGGCGGCGGGACCGAGGATTTCGGGGATTGCCGGGGAATGGAGGAGGGCCATGAGGGGCGAGCGACCACGCGCCGTGAAGTGGCGCCGCCTGGTCAGCGCGCTCATCGCGCTCGTGCTCTTGCTGCCGCCGGCGGCGCTGGCTCAGGAGGAGCCGACGGTCGGCGCCGGCACACGCCTCTTTGCGCTCCCCGGCGAGCGCGTCTTCCCTGAGGGCATTGCATTCGATGCGAGCGCTGGCCAGTTCTACGTCGGCTCGACCGAGGACGGCACCATTTTCCGCGGCGATCTGGCGACCGGCGAGGTCAGCGTCTTCGCGCCGGCAGGGAGCAACGGCCTGACGTACGCGGTCGGCATGAAAGTCGTCGGCGGACGCCTCGTCGTCGCCGGCGGTCCGGTTGGCTCCGTCTTCGTCTACGACGTGGCAACCGGCCAGCTGATCGCGGAGGTGCCGACCGGCCTCCGCGGATCAGCTGTCTTCCTCAACGACGTGGCCTTCGCCGAGCGGGGCGAAGCTTATGTCTCCGATTCCGAGAACCAGCGCATCTATCGGGTGCGCGCCGATGTCATCGCCGGCTCGGCCCAGCCCGACTCCCAGATGCGCCCGTGGCTCGATCTCGCGGAGCGCGGCCTCATCTCAGCCGATGACGGCTATCTCAACGGTCTGGTGCTCAACGCCAGTGGTCGCTACCTGCTGGCGATCGACATGGCGAGCGGGCGACTCTTCCGCATCGCGACGAGCGGCGATGAGGTCATCGAGGTTGACCTGGCCGGACAGACACTCGTCGGTGGCGACGGGCTCGTGCTCGACGGCACGATGCTGTATGTCGTCCGGCTCGGTCGCGTGACTGTCGTCGCGCTTGCGGACGATCTCGCCTCCGGCACGGTGCTCGGCAGCTTCAGCGATCCGTCCTTCTCGACGCCGACGACGGCGGCGAAGGTCGGCGGCTGCCTGCTGGTCGTCAACTCGCAGCTGGGCAAGCTCTACTCGCCAGAGCTTCCTTTCACCGTCTCGCTGGTCCCAATCCCTCCCGAATACACCGGCGGCCAAGCGAGCGGCTGCTAATCCCCCCGCCACGGCACCAGCACAACCTTGATACACATCATGCAAGAACCATGAATCCGATTTGTCACACCTTACGTAAAGTGGGGTGGAAAGGGCTGAGGGACTCCTCCCTCGGCCAACGGAGCGGGGACCGGCGCCTGGCGCGGGCCAGGCGCCACCAGAGTTCTGAGAAAAGGAGGTGATGAGCCATGCGCTACACGCTGATGCCAGTCACGACTGAGTTCGAGACGATTCGGCAGGCGATGGACCGGCTCATCAACGACGCCTTCACCGGCACGCCGTTCCGGACGCTGTGGTCCCGGACCTGGACGACGATGCCGCTCGACGTCTACGCGACGGATAACGAGGCCGTGATCCTGACGGCGGTTCCTGGTCTGACGCCGGAGAACCTCGACATCTCCGTCTACAAGAACACGATCGTCGTGAGCGGCAAGGTCGGTGACTACGCGGAGGGCGTCAAGAACGCGACGTGGTACCTGCGCGAGTTGCCGCACGGTGAGTTCCGGCGGTCCGTGACCCTGCCGTTCCCGGTCGATGCCGAGAAGGCGGAGGCTCACTACGAGCATGGCGTTGTGCGGATCGTCCTGCCGAAGGCCGAGGCCGCCAAGCCGCGCAAGATCCAGATCCAGGCGGGCGAGCAGCCCAAGGCCGTGGAGGCTACCACGAGCGCGAACTAATCAACTGGCGGCCGACTGGCCGCGCTAGTAGTACCGTTTGCCAAGGGAACCGATGTGCGGAGGCCCACCGGGGAAACCTGGTGGGCCTCCGCTATTCATGGCCGGAGCCGCTTACCTACTCGGCACGCGCCGTATCGTTGGGTACGCCGGCCCGACGAGCTCCGCGCGTGTCGCTCGCCAGAGACCAACGATCCCTTCGGCCAACCGCCGGCACTGCTCGCGCACTCCCTCATCCACGAGCCGGCCATCCTGGAAGTGCGCGTTCTGGGCGTAGACCGCTCCCGGGACCGTCTGCATCTGGAAGAACGACAGCAGCGGCCGCAGCTGGTGCTCCACCGCGAGGAAGTGGTGATCGCTCCCCGCGGTGAGGACGATCCCCGCGACCTTGCCGAAGGGAGCGTCGTTCGGCACCAGGTCGAAGAGGTTCTTCAACGCCCCCGTGTAGCTCGCGCGATAGGCCGGGGAGCCGACCACATAGGCATCCGCCTCGGCGATCTTGTCGATCACGATGCGGGTATCGCCGTCGTAGTCAGCCGGATTCCGCCCGTCGCAGAAGACGACCTCGTAATGGCGCAGGTCGAGCAGTTCCGCCTCCACCGTCGGATCAATAGCGACCGCGTGGTCGAGGACCAGGCGAATCACCTCGACAGTGCGCGAGGACGGCGTCAGGCTGCCGCTGATACCAAGCAGCTTCATGACGCTATCGCCACCTCGCGCGGCAACGCCGCGGCCAGATCGCTCGGCCGCTCGCTCGGAGTCTCACGCACCAGCGGGATGACGTCGCGGCCGAAGGCGGGCAGATCGTCGGTGAAGTGCAAGAAGCCGCAGAGGATGAGATCCACGCCGACGGCGTCATAGGCGCGAATGCGTTCGACGATCTGCTCCGGCGTGCCGATCAACCCGGTCTTGAAGCCGTCGTTGTACTGCACGAGGTCCTCGAATCCCGATTCGGCCCACATGCCCTGCTTTTCCGGCGAGGCCTGGCCAGCGTGCTTGACCTGGGCGGCAAAGCCCTCCACCGCCTCCCGGTCGGCCAGGGCGATGATGTCCCGCAGCGTCTGGCGCGCTTCCTCTTCCGTCGAGCGCGCGATGACGAACGCATTGAGTCCGAAGCGGATCTCGTTCGGGTCGCGGCCGTATTCCGCGGCCAGCGAGCGGATCTCCTGGATCTGCTCGGCGACCTTTTCAACGCTGTTGCCGTTCATGAAGTACCAGTCGGAGACGCGCGCCGCCATCTGTCGCGCAGCCTTCGAGTTGCCTCCCTGGAAGATCGGCGGATGCGGCTTCCGGACCGGCTTCGGCTTCAACGGCGCATTGTTGATCCGGTAGAAGTCGCCTTTGAAGGTGAACGTCTCCTCGGTCCACAGCCCCTTGAGTACCCGGATGAACTCCTCCGAGCGACGGTAGCGCTCGTCATGGTCGAGCCACGGCTCGCCATAGCCGATGAACTCATCCTTGAACCAGCCGCTGACGATGTTCACCGCCGCCCGGCCACGGCTGACCTGGTCGATCGTCGCGACTGCCTTCGCGATCACGCCGGGATGCCAGAGACCGGGATGGATCGCCGAGATGAGGTTGATCTTCTTCGTCACCGCGGCAAGGGAGGCCGTCAGCGTTAACGCCTCCAACTGGAACTCGGCGCCGTAACTGGCAAAGAAGCGCGCCTGCGAAAGGGCGTACTCGAACCCGACTTGCTCGGCCTTCTGCGCGAGCCAGGCGTTGTACTCGAAGCTCCAATCGGTCCGCTGCGGGATCTTCGAGACGACGAGGCCACCGCTGACATTGGGAACCCAATAGGCAAACTTGGTCTGCACGAGATTGCTCCTCTGAAACTGATCTCGGTTACGAGGCGAGGCGGGAAGCGGACGCGACGCGACTCGGCGCCGACTCACCGTCTCCCACTGGCGTGAAACTCTCGATCGAGACGACGCGGTTGGGGTCTGGCCGCTCCACGGGGCGCGGCTCTTCCGCCGGATAGCCAAACGGCATCGTCGCCACCAGACGGTATCGGTCGGCGGGAAGACCCAGGAACGCGGCGAGCCTATCTCCGGCCAGCGCCTCCCAATGCTGGAGGGAGGTCGCCAGTCCCTCGTCGGTCAGGGCCAGCCAAAGCGCGAGCTGCACCATGCCCAGGGCTTGCTCGCTGTAGGCACGCGCCCGCTCCTCGTCGATCTGATTGGCCGCGCGCATGGCCTCGACCGCGGCACGGTCCTCGTAGAGCAGGAGCGCGCCGATGCCCTGCCTGAACCCCTCGAGCCGATCGAGGTATCGAGACAGACGTTCACCCTCCAGCCGCTCGCGAAACGCGGCCTCGAGCTCGGCCCACAATTCGGCGCGCCGCTCGTGGACGACGACCAAATGCCACGATGGCCGGTTGAACGCGGCCGGGGTGAGCTGCGCGGCAGCGACGATACGCTCGAGCGTGGCAGGCGCGAGCGGACCGGGCCGCAAGCGACGGATCGAGCGCCGGCTGGCGAGCAAGCGCACGAGAGTCGCGTCCTGTGCATCAACGAGAGGATCGAACAGATGGGGGACCACCTCACTCACCAGCATGACCCGGCACTCCGGCTTCGCGCGGCATGACCGGTGCGGCGGCAGTCACTCGGCACACCGGGAACGACAGCAACTGGCGCGTGAGGACACCCGCACGGAGACTGGCTAACTCCGCCGTACAGCCACCTTCGGTCGCTGCTGCGCTCGAATCTCGTCACGACTCATCCCTCCTCTCGGCCGACACGAAGAGAAAGCGATAGCTAGGCGAGCCGGCCCGTCCCGTTGTCACGGGCGCCGCCTCTCGCCGCGCGAACTCTTCGTCCCTGCCGAACGAGCGCGGTGCGCCTCGGTTGCCGCGACCTAAACTAGAGTAGTTGATCAACAATGTCAATATACAGATTGGCTAGGCCCTTGGTACGAGATGGGGCGCTGTTGGTGGGCGCGGGTCTGGCCTTGCGGGCATTGGAACAGGCTATCTCAGCCCGAGAATGCCGCAGCCACGCCAAGAAAGGGTTGACAGTGCGGAACGGCGATGCTAGGGTCTTTATTCGACAACACAGCTTGCACACGGCGATGATGAGGACGAGTAACCGGCGGGAACGGGACAGAGAACCGCGGTAGCTGAGAAGCGGGACCAGGAACGCCGGCGAAAAAGACCTCGGAGCCGCGCCCCCAACGGTTGGCGCATCATCTGCCCGGCCTAGTAGGCGGCGACGGGTGGCTCCCGTTACAGGGCCGCCGCATCGCGTGGCTTGTCCACGCCGTGCGGGCAAAGGGCGTCGCCAGGATCGAAGGAAGCTGGCGGCGAAGTGGGGTGGTACCACGGGCAGACACCGCTCGTCCCCAGTCGGGGGCGGCGGTTCTTTGTTTTTCCAGAACCGCCAATCCCGAAAGAGGTGTCACGTTCCGCGTCGTTGCTCCGAGCATTGCGCTTCGAGTGAGCGGGAGGTGACCAGATGTACCGCAGCTCGGTTCCTCGCAATCTAACGGCTCCGCAATCTCCCCTAACGCGCTCCAAGCGTTAGGCGCCCCGGCATGTAGCCGGCGGCGCCACCCGCGGCATTCCCGGTTCTGATCCATTGCCGTTCAGTCGATTCCTCCCAAGTGCGTGGGAGGGTGGAGCGCGATTTTTTCGCGAAAGGAGCCAGAAAATGACGACGACTACGCCCCGCTTCGCAGGTGCATTCACCGCTCTGATCACTCCGTTCCGCAATGGCGAGGTTGATGAGCAGGCCCTACGCCGCCTCGTCGACTTCCAGATCGAGGGAGGCGTCACCGGCGTCATCCCCTGCGGCACGACCGGCGAGTCCGTGACGCTGACCGAGTTCGAGCACGATCGGGTAATCGAGATCGTGATCGAGCAGGCCGCCGGGCGCGTGCCCGTCATCGCCGGCACTGGCACGAACAACACCCGGCTGACGATCGAGCGGACTCGACACGCCCGCGAGATCGGCGCGGACGCCGCTCTCCTCGTGGTCCCCTACTACAACAAGCCGACCCAGGAGGGGATGATCCGGCACTTCACGATGATCGCCGAGGCGACCGACCTACCGCTGATCCTGTACAACGTCCCCGGCCGCACCGGAGTCAACATGACGCCGGAGACTGTCGCTCGCCTTTCGGAGATCCCAACGATCGTCGGCATCAAGGAGGCCAGCGGCAATCTGGATCAGGTCAGCCAGATCGTCGGCAGCGTCCGGTCGGACTTCGTCGTTCTCTCTGGCGACGACTCGCTGACCCTGCCGATCATGAGCGTCGGTGGGCACGGCGTCATCTCGGTCGTCTCCAACATCGTGCCGGACGCCGTCGCCGAGCTGACGAATGCGGCCCTGCGCGGCGACTTCGCCACGGCGCGAACGATCCACCATCGCCTCTTCCCGCTCTGCCGGGCGATGTTCTTGGACAACAACCCAACCGCGGTCAAGACTGCCGCCGGGATGCTCGGGCTTTGCTCGTCCGAGGTGCGCCCGCCGTTGACGGACATGACCGAGGCGAACCGCCGCACGCTGGAGGCGACGATGCGCGCCTGGGGCTTCCCGCAGCTTCTCGCGACCGCGGCCGACTGAGCCGAGGAGATCGGAGATACTCCGAATGCCATCTGAATCTGGCGGAGAGACCCCCCAGGCGCCGGAAATGCTCGCCTATTACGCGGCGGGCCTCGAGAACAACCGGCTCTTCCAAGAGAACGGCAATCTCGAGCGAGAGCGCACGCAGGAGCTTCTCCTCCGCCACCTGCCGCCACCGCCAGCGGTCGTGCTCGATGTCGGTGGCGGCCCGGGCGTCTACGCTCGCTGGCTCGCCGAGCGCGGCTACGAGGTCCATCTCATCGATGCCGTGCCGCTCCACGTCGAGCAGGCCCGCCAGGCCAGCTCATGGGGCCAACCGCCCGCCAGCGCCAGCGTGGGAGACGCCCGCCAGCTCGACTGGGATTCGGAAAGCGTAGATGCCGTCCTGTTGCTGGGGCCGCTCTACCACCTGACGGAGGCAGCCGACCGCCTACTCGCCTTAGAAGAGGCACGGCGGGTGACGCGGCCAGGCGGCTTCGTCTTTGCCGTCGGGATCAGCCGCTTCGCCTCCCTGCTCGACGGGCTGGCCACCGGCTATTTGCGCGACCCGGCGTTCGCGCGGATGGTTGAGCGCGACCTCGCGGATGGGCAGCATCGCAACCCGACGGGCAACCCGGCCTACTTCACGACGGCGTACTTCCACCACCCGGACGAGCTGCGCCAGGAGGTTGAGCGCGCGGGCCTGACGGTCGTCGAGATGGTGTCAATCGAGGGGCCGGGCGCATGGGCGCGTCCCTTTGCTGACTGGTGGGACGATCCGGCTGGGCGTGAGCAGCTGCTGGCAGCGGCTCGCGCCGTCGAGCACGAGCCGACGCTGATCGGCCTCAGCCCACATCTGATGGTCATCGCGCGACGACCAGAATCGTAGGCACACCGAGGAAGTAGATGACGACACGAATTGGTATCGCCGGAATCGGCGGCAGAATGGGACGAGAGATCGCCGCGGCCGCGCAGGCTGATAGCGTCATCACTCTCGTGGGTGGATTCGACCGGCCCGAGCGAACAGAAGAAGTCCGCGCGGCGCTCGGTCCGTCCGTGCGCGTGGTCGCTCGGATCGACGAGTTACTCCCGGAGATCGAGGTTCTCATCGATTTCACCACGCCGGAAGCGACCGTCGCTCACGCCCGCGCCTGCGCCCAGTCCGGCCGCCCGCTCGTCAGCGGAGTAACAGGCCTGACGGCGGAGCAGCTTGCGACGCTGCGCGAGGCGTCCGCCACGATTCCCGTGTTCTATGCCCGGAACATGAGCCTGGGGATCAGCGCCCTCCTGGCGGCGCTTCCGGCATTGGTCCGGTCGCTCCAGGGCTACGACATCGAAATCGTCGAGCAGCACCACCGCCACAAGACGGATGCGCCCTCCGGCACGGCGCTGGCGCTGGCGGAAGCGATCGCCGGCGCGCTCGGCGCCGACCTCTCCGCGCGGGCTTCGTACGGCCGGCACGGCCACGCGCCCAGGCGGCCTGGGGAGATCGGCATTCACGCGGTCCGCGCCGGCGGCAACGCCGGGGAGCACGTGGTGATCATCGCCGACGAAGGGGAAGAAATCCGCGTCTCGCACCGCGCCTATAGCCGGCGGACCTTCGCGCTCGGCGCCCTGCGCGCCGCGGCTTGGCTCCGGCAGCAGCCCCCTGGCTGGTACGGGATGGCTGATCTGATCGCCCACAGTTGACGCGTTCGGACGGCTGCCCTGGCGACCAGCCCAGAAGTCCTATATGAGAACCCATGACTATTGTCCGGTTGAGCGGACATCCGGGGGACCGTATAGTGAGTCTGGGTGATGGTCCGGGCAGCAACCCGGCCGCGCGTGGGTGGAATGGTCGCCCAGTCAGTCATGCCCATCCGACGTGCGCTCGATCGCCAGCTTCCAGCACCCGGACCGATTGCCAGACATCGGCGGCGGTTTGGGTTCTTAAGTTGGATCGGGGCACTGCAGGAGCGAAAGGAACCTCGATGACAGACACGGTCCGCGTTCTGATTGTCGCGAAAGAGCAGCTGACGCGGCGAGGCCTAGAGGCATGCCTGGAGTCTGAGCCGACGATCGAGATCGTAGGTTCCGCGGCCACCGCTGAAGAGGGCTACCGGCTGGCGGACCACCACCTGCCAGAGGTTGTCCTCATCGGGACGACGCTTCCTGACGCTCCGGGGCTGACGGCGGCGACGGAATTCCGCCGGCGTTTCCCTGCTATCGCAACGGTCGTCATCGCCGCCCAAGAGAGCGATGACGAGCTCTTCGCCGCGATCCGCGCCGGCGCGGCGGCCTACTGCGGCCAGGACATCGAAGAAGAGAAGCTCGTTCAGATCATCAAGCGGGCAGCTACTGGCGAGTACGTCATCAACGAGCAGCTCCTCGACAAGCCATATGTCGCGGCCCGCGTGCTCGAGCAGTTCCGCTCGGCAACGGTCAGCGATCTCGCCCCGACGAACGCGTTCGCGCCGCTGACGGAGCGGGAGCTGGAAATCCTGCGCAAGGTCAGCGATGGCTTGACCAACGCCGAGATCGGCTACGCGCTCGGCATCAGCGCGCAAACGGTCAAGAACCACGTCACCTCGATCCTGCGCAAGCTGGCCGTCAACGACCGGACGCAGGCGGTGGTGACGGCGCTCAAGCGCGGCTGGCTTTCGATCGACGACACGACGCCGGTTCGCAACGGCACTGGCGAGCGGCCGAGCACGCTTCCGGGCGATCGCCTCGGCCAGCGATAGAGCGCGATCGAGCTCCTTCAACTCTGAGTGCATCCAAAGGAGACGCGGCGACGGTCGGCTTGGCCGTCGCCGCGACGCGTCTGTTATGCGTGAGCTTGGCAGCAGCCGGTAACGTACTATTCCCCGCAAAATGAGTGCGACGTCGGAGCGAGGAGGCAAGGATGAGCGAAGAGAACGGGCAACCACCGACGCGGGGCACTGAAGAGATTGCCCGGCTGCTGAGCGAGGCGCAGGCGTTCATCCGCACGCTGCCGAGCGTCGAGCGGCGTATCGCGCTGATGGCCGCGCAGGGACGCCCCGCGTGGGAAATCGCGAACGAGATGCAGATGAGCGAGGCGGCCGTCTGGCGCGTCCTCGACGGCGTCCTCGCCCTCGTCACCGGCCGCAATCTCGCGCCGGTCGAAACCGGCGGTCTCGGCGCCGATACTGATCCGGGCGTGACGGGTGGCTATGGCGACACCGGCTTCGGCGCACTCGACACTGAGCCGCTGCCGGACAATACTGAACCGAAAGAGGGCTAATAAGGAACCCGCGCAACAGCAGGCTGCGAGCGTGCCGTTCGATCGGTACAATGCCGCCACCGGAACTCAACCGGCACGCCGCGCTCCGCAGCCGGTGCGCCGGATATGCCGCGGGCCCGCGTGCCTGTGAATTGAGGAGGGGAAAACGACGCCATGGTCTTGAGCAGCTACGTCGGTGCGACGGTCAAGCGCAAGGAAGACCCCCGGCTTATTACTGGGTCGTCAACCTATGTCGATGATCTGCAGCTCCCCGGAATGCTCCACCTCGCGTTCGTGCGCAGCACGCTGCCGCACGCGCTGATCAAGGGGATCGACGCCTCGGCGGCCCTGGAGATGCCTGGCGTTGTTGCCGTGGTCACGGCCGCCGACCTGAAGAAGGTGCTCAAGGACTTCTACGTCGACGCCACCGCGGGCGAGACCGGGGAGGATGCGCCGGAAGCGGCAGCCGCGGATGACAAGATCCCTGTGCCGAAGGTGCTGCCGCTCGCGGACAAGAAGGTTCGCTATGTCGGTGACCCGGTCGCGGCGGTCATCGCCGAGACGCGCGCGCAGGCGGAAGACGCCGTGCAATTCGTCGAGGTTGACTACGAGCCGCTGCCGGCGGTGTTCGACGCCGACGAGGCGAAGAAGCCAGGCGCGCCGCAGCTCTACGACGAGGTGCCGAACAACATCAGCGTCCGCGAGGCATCGGTTCACGGCGACGTTGACGCGGCACTTGCCAGTGCTCCCATCAAGGTCAAGGCGAAGATCCGCGCGCCGCGCTGCGCCCCCGCCGCGATGGAGCCGCGAGGCGTGGTCGCCGCGCCGGACCCGATCACCGGCGGCGTCACCTTCTGGAGCTCGACCCAGGCGCCGCACTGGAATCGCAATGCGGTGGCGGACGCCCTCGGCCTGAGCCAGAACCAGGTCCGCTGCATCGCGCCGGAGGTTGGCGGCGGCTTCGGCTCCAAGATCGGCGCCTATCCCGAGGACTTCGTCGTGACCGCTGCGGCAGTGCTGCTCAACCGGCCGGTGAAGTGGATCGAGTCTCGGAGCGAAAACTTCCTGGCGACCAACCACGGCCGCAATCAGTGGGGCGAGTTCGAGGTCGGCGCGGATAAGAACGGGAAGGTAACGGCGCTGCGCGCTCGCATCACCCTAGACTCCGGCGCGTACCCGAAGGCGCTGGACCTGGCATGGGCGACCTGGGTGATGGCGACCGGGCCGTACGAGATCCCGAATCTCGACTACATGGTCGAAGGCGTCTACACCAACACGGTCACCAACGGCGCCTATCGGGGAGCGGGACGGCCGGAAGCCGCCTACTACCTGGATCGGCTGATGGATCTCGTCGCCGATGAGGCTGGACTCGATCCCGCCGAGGTCCGCCGCGTCAACTTCATCCCGCCCGACAAGTTCCCGTACCGCACCCTCTCGGGCGAGACCTATGACAGCGGCGAATACGAGAAGGCGCTGAACAAGGCGCTCGAAGTGGCCGGCTACCAGGAACTGCGCCGCCAGCAGGAAGAGCTGCGCAAGCAGGGCCGCTACCTCGGTATCGGCATCTCCTCCTATGTCGAAATCTGCGGCTTCGGCCCGTTCGAGAGCTCGCACGTCCGCGTCGAGCCGAGCGGCGCCGTCACGATCATGACCGGCATCTCGCCGCATGGCCAGGGCTTGGAGACGACCTTCGCCCAGCTCGCCGCCGAATACCTTGGTGCGGACTTCGATCAGGTCGTCGTCCACCACGGCGATACCTACAACACACCGCAGGGCCACGGCACGATGGGCAGCCGCTCGCTGGCTGTCGGCGGTGCCGCCCTGGTGATGTCGCTGGAGAAGCTGCAGGAGAAGGCGAAGCGGATCGCCGCTCACATGCTCGAAGCCTCTGTCGAGGACATCGAGCTGGTCGAGGGCAAGTACCGCGTCAAGGGCGTCCCGACTCGCGGCGTCACCCTCGCCGAGATCG
>ERZ777003.192-NODE-192-length-126519-cov-96.126945_pt1 | contig 126519 bp, 134 predicted proteins | sample MGYA00374956_ERZ777003 | MGnify/ENA primary metagenome ERZ777003 (study PRJEB29302, sample SAMN06268252) | bioreactor metagenome | isolation source: Joint BioEnergy Institute, California, USA | place: USA:Joint BioEnergy Institute, California, USA | collected...
CGATCACCGGCAGCGGACCCTCGACGTCGACGCGCTTGATGCGCGAACCGGTCACGGTCAGGCGATCAAGCGTGGTCGCGTCATGGGACTGCGATTCCTGGGCGAAGGCGACGCCAGTGCCCGCGAAGGCGGTAGCGCCCGCAACGAGTGCGAACGAAATCGCATCGCGGAGCTTGGTGGTCTTCAAGGTCATCTTTCTCTCCAAGTGATCTTGGGGGAATTCCCACAGGCACCCTGCCGGAGATCCCCAACCAAGGGACCAAAGCCGGCAAGGTTGCCGGTGATACTAACTGCCCATGGAGAGGAATTAAAGGGTTTTTTAACAATTGGCCCGCATTCGGGTTCGCGCGGGCGCAAGGCCCGGAAGGCCCGGACCAGGCCTTCCGCAGACAGCTGAGCCGGGGGGCAGGACGCCTAGAGGTCCTGCTCGTAGCGGATGTAGGGGACCGCGCCCTCGTCCAGGCTTTCGTTGCGGGGCGAGAACGGGTTGCGGCCACGGGTCACGATGTTCTCCGCGCCGACCGTGATCTGGCCGCTCCACGGGGTGCGCCAGGTCAGGCCGAGGCCCAGGCCCTCGAACCGCGGCTGGCCGGGGTGTCGATGACCCGGCCGATGATGTTGGCGCTGAACGCGCCATAGCCGCCACCGACCTCGAGGCTGCGGGTGTCCCAGCCGTCGGCCAGGCCCTTGGGGGCGCTGGCGAAGGGGACCAGCCGGGCCCTGGCGACGGTGCCGGCGATCGAGACGAAGCCGGCGTTGCCGACGTTCTTCTGGGCGAAGACGGTCAGGTCGTTGACGTCCACGCCCGCGTCCTGGCCCGTCGCGTTGCCACGGTTCAGCCAGGCGGGCAGGTTGCCCCTGCCTTCGCCCAGGGTCAGGCCGATGCGGCCGCCGGGACGGGTGAGGGTGGCGGTCGCGGTGGCGTGGTGGTTGCCGTTCTGGTTGCCGCTCAGCTCGGCCAGCATGCAGTTGTTGGCCAGGCTGCTGATCGCGCTGAATCCGGCGCGGTCGCAGAGCAGGGCCAGGGAATTGCCGGATTCGATGCCGAAGGCGGCGTCGAGCGTGTTGCTGCCCGAGCGCCAGCGCGCGCCAGCCTGCCCCGGCGCGGGTTCGAGGATCAGGAAGGCCTGCACCTTGCCGCTGGCGTTGTCCACGACCGGCAGGACTTCCTGGCCGCCACGCCTGTCCTGCGCATGCGCGCCCGCCGCCATGCCAAGGGCAAGCAGCAGCAAAGCGGCGACGGTGGCAGGACGGAATCTCATGGGCGTGCTATGGACCCTGGACGGCGGCCGAAGTTCCTTTCCCGGGACGGGGCCAGTCTAGCGGTTTTATGGAATGTTAACAATCCGGCCGTGAGCCGCATGTACGGGCCGTCCCGGCTACTGTAGCCGTTCCGTGGCCCCGGGCAACGGCTCCGGGTGCGCGAACAGGGCGGCCAGTTCCCCGGCGTCGAAGGTGTACTGCTGGCCGCAGAACTCGCAGCCGACCCGGACGCTGCCGTCCACGAGGGCGGCCTCGGCCTCCTCACGGCCCAGCGACTGGAGCATGGACTCGACCCGCTCCCGGGAGCAGGAGCAGCCGAAGCGCAGGTCGCGCCCGCCCAGCAGCTGCGGGGCGTCCTCGTGGAACAGGCGCAGCACCAGGGTTTCCACGGGCGTCTTCAGCAGCTCGCCCGTGGACAGGGTGTCGAACAGGGCGCTGGCACGCGTCCAGCCGTCCCCGTCGCCGCCGTCGCCCGGCAGCTTCTGCAACATCAGGCCGGCCGCGCGCTCGCCGTCGGCGGCGAGCAGCACCCGGGTCGGGAGCTGTTCCGACTGGCGGAAGTAGTCCTCGAAGGCGCTGGACAGGGAGTCGGCTTCCATCGGCACCAGTCCCTGGTAGCGGACGGGTTCCCCGTGCGGGGAGCCCGGGTTCTCGATGGTGATGGCGAGCACGGCGCCGGGCGCCAGTTCGCGCAGGTCGCGGCTGTCGGGGAGCGCGCCGTCGCCGGCAAGCCGGGCGATGCCGCGCAGGGTGCCGCCCGCGGTGCACTCGGCGAACAGCATGCGCAGGGCATCCTGCCCGCCCAGCTGCACCGACAGCCGCCCGTCCACCTTGGCGTGCCCGGTGAACAGCGCGGACGCGGCCAGCGCCTCGCCCAGCAGCTCGCGGATCGCTGCCGGGTGCGGGTTGCGCGCCAGCACCTGCGCCCATGTGTCGCGCAGGGCCACGTGCACGCCGCGCACGCCGGCATCGGCCATGAGGAAGCGGGTGAGGTGGTCGGGAGCGTGTTGCGGTTGCAGGTGCATGCGTGGGGGCCCGGGTGGGAAAGGAAGCGGTGGGGGAGGTGGTGGCGGATAATGCCGCGACGACGGTGGGATCCACCATTGGCTCCGGAATGGGGGCGGACGCATGACGATGCAAGCCCGCAAGGGCGCGGGACGCGCGCGGCCGGGCCGGCGCTGGCTGCGCAGGCTGCTGATGCTGCCGGTGCTGTTCGTGGCGGTCACGGTGGCGCAGGTGCTGTGCCTGCGCTTCGTGGATCCCCCGTTCACTTCGTTCATGGCGATCCGCCAGGCGGAGGCGTGGCTCGAGGGCGACCGGTCGTTCCGCATCGCCTACGAGTGGCGCGACCTCGAGGACATGGCGAAGGTTCTGCCGGTGGCGCTGGTGGCGGCGGAGGACCAGTCGTTCGCGGGCCACCACGGCTTCGACCTGAAGGCGATCGAAGAGGCGCGCAGGCGCAACGAGCGTGGCGGTCGCCTGCGCGGCGGCAGCACGATCACCCAGCAGCTGGCCAAGAACCTGTTCCTCTGGCAGGGCACGGGCCGGGTCTCGCGCTGGGTGCGCAAGGGCATCGAGGCCTGGTACACGGTGCTGATCGAGGCGACGTGGCCCAAGCGCCGGATCCTCGAGGTGTACGCCAACGTCGTCGAGTTCGGCGACGGCGTGTACGGGGCCCAGGCCGCGGCGCGCGCCTACTTCCGCAAGGACGCATCCCGGCTCACCGCGGCCGAGAGCGCGCGGCTGGCGGCGGTGCTGCCGAGCCCGAAGCGCTACAGCGTGACCAGCCCCGGCCCCTACGTGCGCAACCGGGCGCGCTGGATCGAGCGCAACATCCAGCGGATCGGCGGCCCGGGCTACCTGGATACGCTGGAGTAGGCCCCGGTCGGCTACGATGGCGCGATGGCACGCGACAAGCTGACATTCGTGGTGGCGGCCTTCAACGAGGCCGAGACCCTGCCCCTGCTGCATCGCCGCATCGCCGCGGCCGTGCAGGCGGCGGGCGCTGCCGCGCCGGACGTGTCCATGCTCTACGTGGACGACGGCAGCACCGATGGCACGTGGGAGGTGCTGCGCGGGATCGCCGATGCCGACCCGCGGGTCTCGCTGCTGCGCCTGTCGCGCAACTTCGGCAAGGAGGCGGCGCTGACCGCCGGCCTCGACCACGTGCGCGAGGGTGCGGCGCTGATCCTCGACGCCGACGGCCAGGACCCGCCGGAGCTGTTCATGCAGTTCGTCGCGAAGTGGCGCGAGGGCTACGACGACGTCTACGGCACGCGCATCCAGCGCGAGGGCGAAACCTGGCTGAAGAAGGCGACGGCCCACCTGTTCTACCGGCTGATGCGGCGCCTGTCGAAGACGCCGATCCCGGTGGACACCGGCGATTTCCGGCTGCTGTCGCCGCGCGCGCTGGAGGCCCTTCGGCAGCTGCGCGAGCGGCACCGGTTCATGAAGGGCCTGTTCGGCTGGGTCGGCTTCAACCGGGTTTCGATCCCGTACGACCGTGCGCCGCGCGCGGCCGGCAGCAGCAAGTTCGGCTACTGGCGGCTGTGGAACTTCGCGCTGGAGGGCATCACCAGCTTCACCACCGCGCCGCTGCGGCTGGCGACCTACATCGGCCTGGTGACCGCGATGCTGGCGTTCGCGTTCGCGTTGTGGGTGGTGTTCAAGGCGCTGCTGTTCGGCGACCCGGTCGCCGGCTGGCCGACGATGATGACGGTGATCCTGGGGCTGGGCGGCGTCCAGCTGATCGCGCTGGGCATGATCGGCGAGTACCTGGGCCGGCTGTACATGGAGTCCAAGCAGCGGCCCCTGTACCTGGTCGAGGACTGGCGCCCCGCGCGCATGGGAGTATCCTCGGGGTCGGGCGAGGCCACGGGAGGGGCAGACCATGCGCACCGTGAGGCAGTTGCTGGACGCGAAAGCGCCTGAGATCCACTCCGTTCCACCCGGCGCGCCGGTCATCGAGGCGATCCGGCTGATGGCCCTGAAAGGCATCGGCGCGGTGCTGGTGATGGAAGGGCCGCGGCTGGTGGGCATCCTGTCCGAGCGCGACTACGCGCGGAAGGTGGTGCTGGAGGGGCGTTCGTCGAAGGACACCCCGGTCCGCGACATCATGACCGCGGATCCCATCACCGTGACCCCGGGCGACGATGCATCACGCTGCATGCGGCTGGTGACCGACCACCGCATCCGCCACCTGCCGGTGGTGGAGGGCGGCAGCGTGGTCGGCGTGGTCTCGATCGGCGACCTCGTGGCCGCGGTGATCGAGGACCAGCGGATGGAGCTCGACCAGCTGCAGCGCTACATCGCCGGCTGAATCACCCGCCGGCGCCCGGCGCCAGCACCTGCGCCATCACCGCGACGTAGTGGCACACGCTGCCGGCGAGCACGAACAGGTGCCAGATCGCGTGCGAGTAGCGGATGGACTCGCGGTGGTAGAAGTACGTGCCCGCGGTGTAGCAGGCGCCGCCGGCCAGCAGCCAGCCGAGCGTCCATCCGTCCAGCGCCGACAGCATCGGCCTGGCCGCAACCAGCACCAGCCATCCCATCGCGACGTAGATGGCGGTGGACAGGCGCCTGAACCGCCCGGTGTAGAACAGCTTGAACACCACGCCGGCGATGGCGAGGGTCCAGATCGCGGCGAACAGCCCCCACCCCCACGGCCCGCGCAGGCCGACCAGGGTGAACGGCGTGTAGGTGCCGGCGATCAGCAGGTAGATCGCGCAGTGGTCGAACACCTTCAGCCGGCCCTTGGCCACCGGGTGCTGGATGGCGTGGTACAGGGTGGAGGCGGTGTACAGCAGCAGCAGGGCCACGCCGAAGACGATGGCCCCGGCCAGCTGCCAGGCGTCGCCCCAGATCGCCGCCAGGGTGATCAGCACCGCGCCGCCGGCCAACGCCGCCGCGGCGCCCAGGCCGTGGGTCAGGGCGTTCCACAGTTCCTGCCGCAGCGGGTGCGGGATGCCGGCCTGCGGCGCGCCGGGGTCCGGTTCGGCGGGTCGGTTCATTGGCGCCGATTATGGGCACCGCACCCGCCGCGGGGAAGGCGATGCCCCGCGGTCCGGGTCAGTCCACCCCGACGCTGCAGGCGTGCTCGCGGGTGGCGAGGAATTCCACCCCCGGCGAGCGCTCCTGGGCCAGCTCCAGGTTGACCCGGGTCGGGGCCAGGTAGACCAGCTCGCCGGCCGCGTCGATGGCCAGGTTGTTGGCATGCTTCTCGCGGAACTCCTCCAGCTTCTTCGGGTCCGCGCAGCGGATCCAGCGCGCCGTGGCCACGCCCACCGGCTCGAAGCTGGCGTCCACGCCGTACTCGTCCTTGAGGCGGTAGGCCACCACGTCGAACTGCAGCATGCCCACCGCGCCCAGGATCAGGTCGTTGCTCAGCAGCGGGCGGAAGAACTGGGTGGCGCCCTCCTCGGACAGCTGCGCCAGGCCCTTCTGCAGCTGCTTGAGCTTGAGCGGGTCGCGCAGGCGCGCGCGGCGGAACAGCTCCGGGGCGAAGTTGGGGATGCCGGTGAAGGACAGCAGCTCGCCTTCGGTGAAGGTGTCGCCGATGGCGATGGTGCCGTGGTTGTGGATGCCGATCACGTCGCCCGGGTACGCCGCCTCGGCGATCTCGCGGTCGGAGGCCATGAAGGTGAGGGCGTTGGCCAGCTTGACCTCCTTGCCCGAGCGCACGTGGAAGGCCTTCATGCCGGCGGTGAAGCGGCCGGAGCACACGCGCATGAAGGCGACGCGGTCGCGGTGCTGCGGATCCATGTTGGCCTGGATCTTGAACACGAAGCCGGTCAGCTTCTCCTCCTCCGGCCGCACCTGGCGGGTGGTGGTGGCGCGCGGCTGCGGCGGCGGCGCGTGCTCGACGAAGAAGTCCAGCAGGGGCTGCACGCCGAAGTTGTTCACCGCCGAGCCGAAGAACACCGGGGTCTGCTCGCCGCGCAGGTACCGGTCCTTGTCGAACGGCGCCGAGGCGCCCTCGACCAGCTCCAGCTGCTCGCGCAGCTCGGCCAGCATGTCCGCGCCGATGCGCGCCTCCAGTCGCGGATCGTCGATGGACGGGAAGATGGTGGAGTCCTGGCGGGTGAAGTTGCGCCCGGCCTCGTACAGGTGCACCTCGCCGGTGAGCAGGTGGACCACGCCCTTCAGGCGCTGGCCCATGCCGATCGGCCAGGTCACCGGCGCGCACTGGATCTTCAGCACGCTCTCGACCTCGTCCAGCAGCTCGATCGGGTCCTTGCCCTCGCGGTCGAGCTTGTTGATGAAGGTCATGATCGGCGTGTCGCGCAGCCGGCACACCTCCATCAGCTTGATGGTGCGCTCCTCCACGCCCTTGGCCACGTCGATGACCATCAGCGCGCTGTCCACCGCGGTGAGCACGCGGTAGGTGTCCTCGCCGAAGTCGGCGTGGCCCGGGGTGTCCAGCAGGTTGACGATGCGGCCCTCGTAGGGGAACTGCATCACCGAGGAGGTCACCGAGATGCCGCGCTCCTTCTCCAGCGCCATCCAGTCGGAGGTGGCGTGGCGCGCGGCCTTGCGGCCCTTGACCGAGCCGGCCATCTGGATCGCCCCGCCGAACAGCAGCAGCTTCTCGGTGAGCGTGGTCTTGCCGGCGTCGGGGTGCGAGATGATCGCGAAGGTGCGCCGGCGCGCGGCTTCGTTGGCGATTTCGGACATGGCTGGCGCACGCCGGCGCGTGCGGGATCGGGGTCGGGAAGGCCGCGGATTATACGCGGGCGGGGTCAGCCGCCGTCGCCGCGGGCCACGTCGAACCGCAGCACGCCGCGCGGCCCGAACATGCGGAACGGCACCGATTCCAGCCGCAGCCCGCGGTTGGCCTGGACCACGAAGTGCAGGTGCGGCGCGGTACTGCGGCCGGTGTTGCCGGACAGGCCGATCGGCTGGCCGCGGCGCACGCGCTGGCCGACGCGCACGTGCACGCCGCCCGGCTGCAGGTGCGCGTACAGGGCCATGGTGCCGTCGTCGTGGAGGATGCGGATGAAGTTGGCCCGGGCCTCGGCCGCGGGGTCGTCCGGGTCGGCGTCGCGGAAGCCGCCCTCGGCCTGCATCACCGTGCCGTCGCGCGCGGCCAGCACCACCGTGCCCTCGGGGACGGCGAAATCCACGGCGTGGCGGTTCTCCGGGGTGTCGTGGCTCCAGCGGCCGTACCAGGCCTGCTGCACGTCCAGCACGGCGGTCTGCAGCGGGTAACCGTACTCGACGTCGCGCGGGCGCGCGTTGGGTGAGCCGGGCACCGCCTCCACCCGCAGCCGCGCGGCGGGCGTACCGAGCACCGCCACCACCGCGGACTGCTGCGCCGGGATGGTGGCGCGCGCGGGCAGGGGCGGGTCGCTGCCGATATGCCGGCCCGAGGCGTTGTGCACCAGCACCTCGACCGGGCCGGCCAGCAGGTTGTCGATCCAGGCCAGCGCGCCGTCGGCGGACGGTTCGATCCGCAGCCGCGCGACCGCGGACGGCTCGACCTGCACCGGCACCTCGACCACGCGTTCCGCGGCCCCCTGCAGGTCGGCGCGGTCGCCGTAGTGCGGGGTGCCGTCGGGCGCGGTCCAGCGATAGACCGCCTGCGGCCATGCGGCCGCCGGCACCAGCAGGATCAGCAGGCAGCAGGCCACGCGGCGCATGGCGGGATCAGCGGAGGCAGGCGGGGTCGAGGTCCAGGGCCTGGGCGACCTGGCGCAGGTCGAACGCGGATACGGCCTGGTCGTCGTGCACCGCGAACAGGGCGCCGTGCGGGAAACGCGCCGTGGACGCGGCGTGCAGGGCGATGCCGTCGGTCCCGGCGGTGACGTTGCCGGTGAAAGCGCCGCGCGGCTCGAGCGTGTGCCGGTCGAACAGGCGGAACACGGTCAGCGGGTGCAACTGGTCGGACACGACCCAGTAGCCGCGTTCGGCGTCGCAGGCCCACAGCGCGATGCCTTCCGGCTCGCCGTCGAAGGTGCCCGGCGGCAGCTTGCGGCCGGTGAACAGGCCTTCGAGCACGTATTCGTGCAGGGTGCCGAGGTGGCGTTTGTCCTCGTCGGCGATCAGCAGCCGGTCTAAGGCGGGGTCGCCGGCGATGGATTCGACCATGCGCAGCGCATCGGCCTCGCTGGTCTCGCCGAAGCTGCCCAGCGGGTGCGCGGCGAGCCTGCCGTCACGGCCCACGTGCAGGCGGTAGCGGTGCACGCGGCGGTCGAGCTGTTCGAATGGCGGCACCACATCGAAGTGCTCGCCTTCCATGAAGCTGTCGGTCACGTAGGCGGTCAGTACGCCCGGGGCGCTTTCGTAGACCCACACCCCGTAGGGGCTGCGCAGTTCGTCCTGGCCGAAGACGGCCAGCGGCCCGAAGTCCGGCAGGCGGAACGCCTGGACGCGGTGGTTGTCGCGCTCGACGACCAGCAGCAGGTCGCCGTGCACGGCGATGCCGTTGGGGCGGTTGAACAGTTCCGGGCCGCCGAAGCTGCGCAGCAGCTCCCCGCTGTCGGCATCCAGCACCAGCAGGCGGTGGCTGCGTTTGGCGGTGGCGATCAGCCAGGTGCTGCCGTCCGCGGTAACCCAGGTGGCGAGCGAGTCGAGTTCGTCGCCGGTTTCGCCGGGGGCCACGTAGGTTTCCGGCACCACCGCGGTGGCGGCCGGCACGGCCGGGGCGGGCGTGGCGGGAGGGTCCGGCTGCCGGACCGGGGCCGTCCGGGTGGCGCAGGCCGCGAGCAGCAGCGTCAGCAGGGGCGGGAGGATTCTTTTCATTGAAAAATTCTATCGCCGTCGCCCGCCGCAAGGGGCGGGGGGGCGCGAATCCATCGCTTCATCCGCATGGAGAGATTGACAGGCTGGAAAGGCGGTGGCAATCTGGGCGCATCCATCGAGACCGGCCGAGGGACAGGCCCTATGACGCCGGGGCAACCTGACGTGGCGGCGGCAGCCGTCCGTCGAGGTGCCAATTCCTGCGGGGACCCCGTGTCCACCGGAAGATGGGTTGCGGATCCCGTCCTCCCCCACGGCGGGCCGCATTCGCGCCGCCTCGCGGCGTCTCTTCTTTCCGGCATCCCGCGGGCCTCGATGGGCCCCCTTCCCACCGGATGCCGCCATGAACCCCCCAGCCGCAAGCCAGCCTTCCGTTGTCCCGCCGGGGCGTGATGCCGCCTTCGGCGCGCTGCCTGCCGCGCAGCTTCCGCCGGCGATGCGCGGACGCGTCGAGGTCCCGCTGCGGATGCGCCACGCGGGCACCCGGGTCGTGCCGCTGGCGTGGGAAATGGCCGGCCCCGCCGGGGCGCCGGTGGTCCTGGTCGCCGGGGGCATCTCGGCGCACCGGCACCTCGCGGCCAACGCCACCTTTCCCGAGCGCGGCTGGGCCGAAGGCCTGGTCGGCGGCGGGCGCGCGCTGGATCCGGCGCACCTGCGGCTGCTGTCGTTCGACTACATCGGCAGCGACGGCGGCATCGACGCGCCGATCGACACCGCGGACCAGGCCGACGCGGTGGCGGCGCTGCTCGATGCGCTCGGCATCGGCGTCCTGCATGCCTTCGTCGGCTACTCCTACGGTGCTCTGGTCGGCCTGCAGCTGGCCGCGCGTCATCCCGCGCGCCTGGCCCGGCTGGTCGCGGCCAGCGGCGCGCACCGCCCGCACCCGTACGCCTCGGCGTGGCGCGCGCTGCAGCGCCGCGCGGTGCTGCTGGGCCAGCTGCAGTGCGCCGACGCGCAGGGGCTGTCGCTGGCGCGGCAGTTCGCGATGCTGAGCTACCGGACGCCGGAGGAGTTCGGCGAACGCTTCGACGCCCCGCCCGGGATCGTCAATGGCCGCGTGCGCGTGGCCGCCGAGGACTACCTCGACGCCGCCGGCGCGCGCTTCGCCTCGCGCACGCCGGTGACGGCCTGGGTGCGACTGTCCGAGTCCATCGACCTGCACCGCGTCGATCCGGCGCAGGTGCGTGTGCCGACGCTGGTGGTCGCGGTCGAGGGCGACCGCCTGGTGCCGCTCTCCGACGCGGTCGAACTGTTCGAAGGGCTGGGTACGCCCGCCGGGTTGCGTGTGCTGCGCTCGGCCTACGGCCACGACGCCTTTCTCAAGGACACCGACCGCATCGATTCCATCCTCGCTTCCGTGCTGCGCGACTCCGGAGAATCCCACGCATGAACCGCCCCGCTCCCGCCGATTCCACCTGTGGCTGTTGTCCCGCCACCACCGCCGTGCGTGCCGGCATCGACCGCGACCCCGCGTTCGGCGCGGTGGTGCCGCCGATCGTGCTGTCGAGCAACTTCAGCTTCGAGGGCTTCGGCAGCAAGCGCGAGTACGACTACACCCGCAGCGGCAATCCCACACGCGACCTGCTCGGTGCGGCGCTGGCGGAACTGGAGGGCGGCGCGGGTGGTGTGGTCACCGGCAGCGGCATGGGCGCGATCACCCTGGTGCTCAACGCCCTGCTTTCGCCCGGCGACACGCTCGTGGTCCCGCACGATGCCTACGGCGGGAGCTGGCGCCTGTTCGACGCGCTCTCCCGCAAGGGCCACTTCAACCTGGTCACCGCCGACCTGACCGACCCGCTGTCGCTGGGCGAGGCGCTGGCGGAGTCGCCGAGGCTGGTGCTGGTCGAGACGCCCTCGAACCCGCTGCTGCGGATCACCGACCTGCGCCTGGTGATCGAGGCCGCGCACAGGGCCGGCGCCGGGGTGGTGGTCGACAACACCTTTTTGTCCCCGGCGCTGCAGACGCCGATCGCGTTCGGCGCCGACTACGTGGTGCACTCGACCACCAAGTACGTCAACGGCCACAGCGACGTGGTCGGTGGCGCGGTGGTCGCGCGCCGCGCGGAAGACCACGAGCGGCTGGTGTGGTGGGCGAACGCGCTCGGCCTGACCGGCTCGCCGTTCGACAGCTACCTGACCCTGCGCGGCCTGCGTACCCTGGACGCGCGGATGCGGGTGCACCAGGAGAACGCGGACGCGATCGCCGCGCTGCTGGCCTCGCACCCGATGGTGGAGAAGGTGTACTTCCCGGGGCTGGCTTCCCATCCGGGGCACGCGCTGGCCGCGCGCCAGCAGAAGGGCTTCGGCGCGATGATCTCGTTCGAGGTCGCCGGAGGCGAGGCCGGCGTGCGCGCCTTCCTCGCCGGCCTGCGCCACTTCACCCTGGCCGAGTCGCTCGGCGGCGTGGAGAGCCTAGTCGCGCACCCGGCGTCCATGACCCATGCGGCGATGGCGCCGGAGGCGCGGGCGCGCGCCGGCATCTCCGACGGCCTGCTGCGGCTGTCCGTGGGTATCGAGGCCTGCGAGGACCTGCTGGCCGACGTCACCGCCGGCCTCGCGCGGGTGCAGGCGCTGTTCGACGCGCGCAAACGGGTGGACGCATGAGCACGGTGGTGCACCTGCATCCGGCGCGCAGGCAGGCCGCGCAACCGGCGCGGATCGCGCTGCTCGGCACCGGCCGGGTCGGCGCCGCGTTCGTCGCGCGCTACCTGCGCCTGCGCCATGCAGGCATGGCGCTGCCGGAGTTCGCGTGGATCAGCAACTCCCGGGTGCAGCTGGCCTGCGGCGACGGCTCGCCGCAGGCCGTGCTCGAACAGGCGCGCCGCGCGCCACGCCGCGGATCCGGCCTGCCGCCGTGGGCCGAGGGCGAGGGCCTGCGCCGCGGCGACATCGTCGTGGACGCCACCGCGAGCGAGCGGGTGGCCGACTGGCACCCGGAATGGCTGGCGCGCGGCGTGCACGTGGTGACCGCCAACAAGCTCGGCAACGGCGGCGAGATCGGCCGCGCGCACGCGATCGCGGATGCGCAGCTCGACGGCGCGCGCTACGGCGACAGCGCGACCGTGGGTGCCGGCCTGCCGCTGCTGTCCAGCATCCGCGCGCTGGCGGCGGGCGGCGACCGGGTCCACCGCATCGAGGGCGTGCTCTCCGGCACGCTGGCGTGGCTGCTGTGGCGCTACGACGGCACGCGGCCGTTCTCGGAGCTGGTGCGCGAGGCGCGCGATGCCGGCTACGCCGAACCCGACCCGCGCGAGGACCTGTCCGGCGAGGACGTGCGCCGCAAGCTGCTGATCCTCGCCCGCGCGGCAGGATTCCCGCTGGAGGCCCACCAGGTCGCGGTCGAGCCGCTGCTGCCTGCGGCGCTGCGCGATGCCGCGCGCGACGAGGCGGATGCCCTGCTGCCGCTGCTCGATGCGCCACTGCGTGGACGCCTGGAGGCGGCGCGCCGCGACGGCGCGCGCCTGTGCTTCGTCGGCAGGTTCGATCCGGAGGGCGGATCGAGTGTCGGCCTGCAGGTGCTTGGGCCCGCGCACCCGTTGTGCGCGGGCACGGGGACCGACAACCGGGTCGCGATCTGGAGCGACCGCTACGCGCGGCAGCCGCTGGTGATCCAGGGGCCTGGCGCCGGCGCAGAGGTCACCGCCGCGGCGCTGCTTGACGACGTGCTGCGGATCGTGCGCGGCTGACCGGTCCGGCCGGCGTCTGCCCCCGCCCGGCCGTGCGGCCCGGCGCAGCGTGCCGGGCATCCGGATGGTCCGCGCGGCAATCCCATGCCCGTGGGCCATCCCCATTCCCGTCAACGGGAGGAGGTGCCCCCTCCCCCGGGGTGCTTTCTCCCACCCCCGCTTGCCGGGGCGGGGGACGGGCCAGGCGCGTGGAAAGGCAAAGCGGGCAGCGGGAAAACGGGGCGGCGCCGCGCCGGGTCAGCACTCGATGACGTTGACCGCGAGCCCGCCGCGGCTGGTCTCCTTGTACTTGTCCTGCATGTCGCGGCCGGTGTCGCGCATGGTCTTGATGACCTTGTCCAGCGACACCTTGTGCTTGCCGTCGCCACGCAGCGCCATGCGGCTGGCGTTGATCGCCTTCACCGCGCCCATGGCGTTGCGCTCGATGCACGGGATCTGCACCAGGCCGCCGATCGGGTCGCAGGTCAGGCCGAGGTTGTGCTCCATGCCGATCTCGGCCGCGTTCTCGATCTGCTCCGGGGTGCCGCCCAGTGCGGCGGTGAGCCCGGCGGCGGCCATCGAGCAGGCCACGCCGACCTCGCCCTGGCAGCCGACCTCGGCGCCGCTGATCGAGGCGTTTTCCTTGTAGAGGATGCCGACCGCGGCGGCGGTGAGCAGGAAGTCGAACACGCCCTGCTCGTTGCTGCCGGGACAGAAGCGGTCGTAGTAGTGCAGCACCGCGGGCAGGATGCCGGCGGCGCCGTTGGTCGGCGCGGTGACCACGCGGCTGCCGGCGGCGTTCTCCTCGTTGACCGCGAGCGCGTACAGGTTCACCCAGTCGAGCACGGTCAACGGGTCGCGCATCGCGGCCTCGGGGCGCGAGGACAGCTCACGGTACAGCGCCGGCGCGCGGCGCGGCACGTGCAGGCCGCCGGGCAGGGTGCCCTCGGCACGGATGCCGCGGGCCACGCAGTCCTGCATCGCGGCCCAGATCCTGCGCAGGCCGTCGAGGATTTCCTCCTCGCTGCGCCAGCACTTCTCGTTCTCCAGCATCAGCCGGGCGATGCCCAGGCCGGACTCGCGGGTGCGCTGGAGCAGTTCGTCCGCGGTCGAGAACGGGTAGGGAAGCGCCGTGGTGTCGGCGACGATGCGGTCCTCCGCGGCCTCGTCGGCATTGACCACGAAGCCGCCGCCGACCGAGTAGTAGTCGCGGGTGGCGATGACCTGGCCGCCGGCGTCCCAGGCGGTGAAGCGCATGCCATTGGGGTGGTACGGCAGCTTCTGCCGCTTGTTCATCACCAGGTCGTGCTTCTCGTCGAAGGGCACGGGGTGGATGCCGCCCAGCAGCACCTGCTTTTCGCCACGGATGCGCGCCAGCGCCGGCGGGATGATGTCCGGGTCGATCTGGTCCGGCAGGTGGCCTTCCAGGCCCATCATCACCGCCTTGTCGGTGCCGTGGCCACGTCCCGTCAGCGCCAGCGAGCCGAACACCTCCGCGCGTACGCGCGCCACGTCCCGGAGCCGCCCGGGTTCGGCCAGCCAGTGCCCGACGAAGCGTGCGGCGGCGCGCATCGGGCCCACCGTGTGCGAGGAGCTCGGTCCGATGCCGATCTTGTAGAGGTCGAATGTGCTGACGGCCATGCGCGTATTCTATGCGTTGCGTCGCGCGCGTCCCTTGCGCGACGCAGCAGACGCGGGGAATGCCTTCACATGCGGTGGATCCTGTACCAGCGCGACGACTGCCACCTCTGCGACCTTGCGCTGGACGTGCTCGCCGCCGCGCGCGCGCCGGAATTCGAAAGCGTGTTCATCGACGGCGACGACGCGCTCGAGGCGCGCTACGGCACGCGGGTGCCGGTGCTGCGCGACGACGCGACCGGGGCGGAGCTGGACTGGCCGTTCGACGCAGCCGCCGCGGCGCGGTTCCTCGCGCGCGGCGGCTGACGTGCCGCGCGTCACGGCGCGGGCTGCAGGATGACGCGGGTGCTGATCGCGACCTCGTTCGGGATCAGCGAGGTGTCCGCCCAGTCGCCGGTGCCGACGCCGAAGTCGAGCCGCTTCACGGTGGCCCTGCCGGCCAGCACCGGACGGTTGCCCGGCGTCCACGTGAACTCGAGCGTGACCGGCTTCTTCACGCCGCGCAGCTCCAGGGTGCCATCGGCGGCGTAGCGGCCTTCGCCCAGGGCGCGGAAGGCGGTCGCGGTGTAGCGTGCCTTCGCGAAGCGCGCGATGTCGAAGAAGTCGGCGGTGGCCAGGGTCATGTCGCGGTCGGCGTTGCCGGTGCGGGTGCCGGCCAGCTCGATGGTCACGTCCAGCCGGGCCGAGGCCAGGTCCTCCGGATCGAAGCGCAGGCGGGTATCGAAGCCGCCGAACTGGCCGGTGAACACCTCGCCGTCGTAACTGGTGGCGAACACGAGCGACGAGCCAGGTGCCTGCACGTAGTCGGTGGCGGCCGCGGGCGCTGACGCGAACGCGGCGACCAGCGCGGCGGCGGTCAGGGCGGGGGAAAGGAAGCGTCGGGTCATGGCAGGTTCCGGATTCCGTGGAAGGGGGCGGGCCGCTCAGCCGCGCGGGGCGTGGCCGGGCAGCATGCGCCGCAGGGTATCGTCGCGCTGGAACAGGTGGTGCCAGAGCGCGGCGCCGGCGTGCAGCGCCACCAGTCCGACCAGCGCGAGGAACAGGAGTTCATGCGCCTCGTGCGCGGCGTTGGCGAGCGTTTCGGAAGGCGCCACCAGCTTCGGCATGTCGAACAGGCCGAACAGGCGGAACGGGCGCAGGCCGCTGGCCGAGTCGTACAGCCAGCCCGAGAAGGGCATCGCCAGTGCGGCGAGGTAGAGCAGCCAGTGGGTGATGGAGGCCAGCCGCGCCTGCCACGGCGGGGTGCCGGGCACCGGCGCGGGGGCGCCGGCGTACAGGCGCCAGGCAAGCCGCAGCAGCATCAGGGCCAGCACGGTGATGCCGATCGACTTGTGCGTGGTCCAGACCCAGAAGTATTTCGGCGTGCGGGACAGCCCGTCCATCACCAGCCCCAGCGTGGCGGCGGCCAGGATCAGCAGCACGACCAGCCAGTGCAGCAGCTGGCTGACGATGCCCCAGCGGTCAGCGGTGTTCTTCAGGTTCATGGCGTGTCTTCTTCGGGAATGTCGTCGTCGGATGGAGTGGCGGGCCCGGCGCCCGGATCGCCCGGGCGACGCGCCGCCGTGGCCTCGGCCTCGATGCGCAGCTCGACCACGTCGCCGATCACCGTCGGCCAGGCGTCGATGCCGAAGTCGCTGCGCCGGAGCGCCGCGGAGGCCGAGAAGCCCGCGGTGCGCCGGAACGGCGGCAGCGGGTGGCGGGCGACCGCGTTGCGCGTGACCTCGAGCGCCAGCTCGCGGGTGACGCCGCGCAGGGTGAGGCGGCCGTGGACGATGGCGCGGCTGCCGTCGAGGGCTTCGACGCGGGTGGAGACGAAGGTCGCCACCGGGTGGCGCTCCGCGTCCAGCAGCCGGCGGGCGAGCACCGCGGCGTTCCATTGCGCATCGCCCAGTTCCAGCGAGGCCACGGGGACCCGCACCTCGACCGAGGCGCCCGCCCAGTCCGCCGCGCCGGGATCGAAGACGAGGGTGCCGGTGGCGCCGGAGAACGTGCCCAGCGCCTTCGAGAACCCGGCGTGGTCGATCGCGAACACGATCCGCGTGTGCACCGGGTCCAGCGTCCACGTGCGCGGCCCGGCCGCGGCCGCCGGGAGGGCGGCGAGCGCGGCGAGGCAGAAGGACAGCCAGGCAGGGCGGAAAGGCATGCGGGCGACCGGGACCGGGTTCCGGCCGATTCTAGGCGCAGCCGGCGGGGAGCGCCGCATCCCAGGCGGGCTTGCGCGCGGGACGATGCGTTGCGAGCATCGCTGGCGGAACGGAGGACGGGAGCGGCATGCGAAGAGCCGGATTGCAACCGCGGACAAGGGCGGCGCGCGGCGTGCGCGCGTGGCCCGGGATCTGCCTGGTGCTGCTGGGCCTGCTGCTGGCGGCCACGGCATGGGCGGAGATCCCGGAACGGCCGCGCCTGCGGATCATCGGCAGCAGCGAGGGGCTGCCGTCCACCGACATCTTCGGCATCACCCGCGACCACGCCGGCTACGTCTGGATCGCGACCGGCGATGGCCTGGCGCGCTATGACGGCGTGGACATGCGCGTCTGGCGCCACGATCCGGACGATCCCGGTTCGCTGCCGGGCAACCTGCTGTACGCCGTGCACGTGGACCATCGCGACCGGGTGTGGCTCGCCGGGCAGGGCAGCGGCCTGGGCGTGCTCGATGCCGACCGCCGTACCTTCCGCAGCTACCGCAAGGACGAATACCCCCAGATCGGCAGCGACGAGGTGTTCACCATCGCCAGCCGCGGCGACGAGATCTGGTTCGGCAGCTACGAAGGCCTGCACCGGCTCGATGCCGGTGGCCGGATCACGCGCTTCGAGCACGATCCGGACGACCCGGAAAGCCTGCCGTCCAACATCGTGCTGGCGATCGCCTTCGACGGCCGCGGCACGCTGTGGATCGCGACGATGGCCGGGCTGGCCCGCTACGACGACGGCCGGATCACGCGCGTGCCGCTGCCCGGGGACCATCCATCGCAGTCGGTACTGTCGGTCACGCCGGTGGACGACGGGGTCTGGATCGGCGCCACGACCGGGCTGCTCCGCATCGATGGCGATGGCAACTTGACCCGGCCGCCGTGGGCCGAACGCTTCCGCCGCCCGAATGCGGTGGTTTCGCTCGCGCAGGAGCGCGACGGCGGCCTGTGGCTGGGCACGCAGCGCGGGCTGTGGCGGCTGTCGCCCGGCGCGGAGGAGCCGGTGCCGGTGCCGATCGGCGGCACCGCCGCCGCGGTCAAGGCGCTGCTGCTGCAGGAGGACGGCGCGCTGTGGGTGCCGGTGTACGGCAGCGGCCTGGGTTACCTGCGCTCGGACTGGCGGCGGATCACCCAACTCACGCCCGCCAGCGATGGCCTTGCCGGCGACCTGTACCGCGGGATCGCGGTTTCCGCGGAGGGCGGCGCGTGGATCGGCGCGCGCAACGGCGTGCTCGAGCGCGTCGGCAGCGGTGGCGTGGCCGGGCGCCTGCCCGCGGAACTGGTGGAGGCGCTGGACAACATCGGCATCCTGGCCGTGGCCGAAGCGCCCGATGGCGCGGTGTGGATCACCAGCAGCCGGCTCGGGCTGAGCCGGATCGCGGACGGCCGGATCACCAGCTGGAACCCGCGCAGCGAATCCGACGCCCTGCCGGCGGGCACGCCGAACATGCTCCACTTCGCGCCGGATGGCACGCTGTGGATCTGCGTCCAGGGCTACGGCGTGCAGCAGCGCGACGCCGCGACCGGGCGCGTGCTGCGCACCCTGAAGGTCGGCGACGAGAGCGACAACAGCTGGATGGAATCCAGCCCCGACGGCGACCTGTGGATCTCGGGCCGCAATGGCATGGACCGCCTCGCGGCGGGAGCGGAAGGATTCGTCGCGGTGCCCGAGATGCGTGGCGCGACGGTGTACATGTTCGCCTTCGACGGTCCGGACGTGCTGTGGCTGCAGCGCATGACCGGACTGGAGCGCTACGAGCGCAGCGCGGGGCGCTGGCGCCGGACCGACATCGTCGGCCCCGGCGAGGGCCTGCCGGCGGTGCACGGCTTCGGGTTGCGCATCGACGCGCGGCACCGGGTCTGGCTGTCCTCCGCGCGTGGCCTGTTCCGCTGGGACCCCGACGCAAGGATGCTGCGCCACTATGGCGTGCGTCACGGCCTGACCAGCCAGGAATTCATCGAGCGCGCGCTGGTCATCGACCGCGACGGCATCCTGGTCGGCGCCACTGCCGACGGCAGCGTGGTGCTGCTGGACACGCTCGCGGACGACCCGGTGCAGGTGGCGCCGGCGCTGCGGCTGGATTCGGTCGCGGTGCGGCGCAACGGCGAATGGCGGCCGCTGGAATTTTCCGGCGGCATCGTACTGGGCGCGGGCATCCAGGAGGTGCGGGTGTCGGGACGGCTGCTGTCCTATGACGATCCGCTGTCGAACCACTACTGGACGCTGCTCGAGGGTTTCGATCCGGTGTGGGTGGCGCACGGCACCAGTGGCGACCGCGTGTTCAGCGGCCTGCGGCCCGGACGCTACGTGCTGCGGATGCGCGCGACCGATGCGTCGGGCGCCTCGTCCGGGACCGTGGAGGTGCCGTTCCGTGTGCTGCCGCCGTGGTGGCTGGCGCCGTGGGCGATCGTGGGCTACGTGTTGTTCGCGCTGCTGGTGGCGGGCCTGGCCACGCTCGCCTACCGCAACCGCCTGCGCCGTCGCAGCGAGTGGCAGCTCGCCGAGCACAAGCGCGAGCTGGCCGAGCAGGCATCGCTGGCCAAGACCCGGTTCCTGGCCACCCTCGCGCACGAGGTGCGCACGCCGATGACCGGCGTGCTCGGCATGAGCGAGCTGCTGCTGGGCACGCGGCTCGACGACCGCCAGCGCGGCTACGTCGAGAGCATCCGCAAGGCCGGCGAGCACCTGCTGCGCCTGGTCAACGACGCGCTCGACCTGGCGCGGATCGAGGCCGACAGGCTCGAGCTCGACCCGCAGCCGTTCGACCTGCGCGCGCTGGTGCGCGAGGTGGAGGGACTGTGCGCGCCGGTCGCGCGGCAGCGCGGACTCGACTTCCGCGTCGAGGTCGCCGAAGACGCACCGCGCTGGCTGCTGGGCGACGTGACGCGGGTGCGGCAGATCCTGCTCAACCTGCTCGGCAACGCCAACAAGTTCACCGAACGGGGCAGCGTGGGCCTGCGCGTGGAGGCGATGCCGCCGGCCGGCGTGCGCATGGTGGTCAGCGACACCGGGCCCGGCATCAGCGGGGAGCAGCAGCAGCGCCTGTTCCGGCGCTTCGAGCAGGCCGAGGGCGCGCGCACCGCGGCGCGTTACGGCGGCAGTGGCCTGGGCCTTGCGATCTGCCAGGAACTGGCGGTGGCGATGGGCGGGCGGATCACGGTGCAAAGCGCGGTGGGCGAGGGCGCGCGCTTCATCGTCGAACTGCCGCTGCCCCGGGCCGCGCCGCCGGAGGGCGTGCCGGAGGCGCGGCAGGCGACGGCCGGCGGCGTGCTGCCCGCGCTCGGCATCCTGCTGGTCGAGGACGACGCCACCGTCGCCGAGGCGATCTCGGGGCTGCTGGCGGCGCAGGGCCACCGGGTCACCCATGTCGGCAACGGGTTCCTCGCGCTGTCCGAGGCCATGGCCGGCCACTTCGACGTGGCCCTGCTCGACCTCGACCTGCCCGGCGTCGACGGTCTGGAACTGGTGCGGATGCTGCGCGGCCAGGGCTTCGGGCGGCCGGTGCTCGCGGTCACCGCCCGCGCCGACATCGATGCCGAATCCCAGGCGCGACGGGCCGGGTTCGATGGTTTCCTGCGCAAGCCGGTGACCGGGGGGATGCTCGCGGACGCGCTGCGGGCGGCGCTTGCCGCGCGAGCTGCGGCGCCCGGGGATTGAGCGGGCGGGTCAGCGCGCGCTCCAGGCGTGCACTTCCTCCACCAGCACCGCCACGTGCTCCGGGTCCATGTCCGGCGACATGCCGTGTCCGAGGTTGAACACGTGGCCCTCGCGCGAGCCGCCGTTGCCGTCGCGCCAGCTGTCGAGCGCGCGGCGCACCTCGCGCCGGATCGCTTCGGGCGAACCGTACAGCGTGGTCGGGTCGAGGTTGCCCTGCACCGCGACACGGCCGCCGGTGCGGCGCGCGGCCTCGCCCAGTTCCACCAGCCAGTCCACGCCCACGGCCTCGGCGCCGGTGTCGGCAAGTTCCCCGAGGTAGGCGGCGGTGCCCTTGCCGAACAGGATCAGCGGCGCGCGGTCCGCGCCCGCGCCGCGCTCGAGTTCGCGCGCGATGCGGCGCAGGTACGGCAGCGAGAACTCGCGGTACATCGCCGGCGAAAGCACGCCGCCCCAGGTGTCGAACACCTGCAGCGCCTGCGCGCCCGCGGCGCGCTGCGCGGCGAGGTAGGCGATGACCGCGTCGGTGGCGACCGCCAGCAGCCGGTGCAGCGACTGCGGGTCGTCGAACGCCATCGCCTTGATCCGCGCGAAGTCCCGGCTGCCGCCACCCTCGACCATGTAGCAGGCCAGGGTCCACGGGCTGCCGGAGAAGCCGATCAGCGGCACCGCGCCGTCCAGCTCGCGGCGGATCAGGCGCACCGCGTCCATCACGTAGCGCAGCTCGGTCTCCATGTCCGGCACCGCCAGGCGGGCCACGTCGGCCTCGTCGCGGACCGGGCGCTCGAACTTCGGGCCCTCGCCCTCGGCGAAGTACAGGCCCAGGCCCATCGCGTCGGGGATGGTGAGGATGTCGGAGAACAGGATCGCCGCGTCCAGCGGGAAGCGCCGCAGCGGCTGCAGCGTCACCTCGCAGGCGATCTCCGGGGTCTTGGCCATCGCCAGGAAGCTGCCGGCCCGCTGGCGCACCTCGCGGTACTCGGGGAGGTAGCGCCCGGCCTGGCGCATCAGCCACACCGGCGTGCGGTCCACCGGTTCGCGGCGCAGGGCACGGAGGAAGCGGCTGTCCCGGGCCGCCACGTGGATCGCTTCGGTCTGTGTCGTCATTTCGGTGCGCCGACTCCCTCGGCGAAGGTGATCTGGTAGCCGCGGCGCAGGTGTGCGTCGCGTGCGCGCTCGAACGCGGCCAGCGCGCTGTCGCGGTCGAGGTACTGTTCGCGGCGCAGCGTGCTGCGCCCGCCGATCTGGCCGCTCTCGCGCAGCAGCGTCCACCCGCCCAGCAGGTCGGGCTGCAGGACCAATTGCACGAAGCGCGGGGCTTCGTGGCCCTGGGGACGTTGTTGCATGAGCAGGCGCATGGGGCGCGTATTGTACGGGCCGGCGCCGCGGTCAGCCGCGCAGCACGTCCAGGACCGCCGCTTCCGGTACGCCGCCCAGCACCCGGGCGCGGCCGGGCCCGTCCCAGACCACGAAGCGCAGGCCGTCCGCCTGTGCCTTCTTGTCCAGGCGCATCAGCGCCAGCAGGGCCTGCGGGTCGAGCCCGGCGGGCGGCTCCACCGGCAGGCCCAGGCGTTCGAGCAGCGCGCGCAGGCGGAGGGTGTCCGCCGCCGCCGCCAGGCCGAGGCGTTCGGACAGGCGCCCGGCCAGGACCATGCCCACCGCCACCGCCTCGCCATGGTTGAGGCCGCCGTAGCCCTGCGCGGTCTCGATCGCGTGGGCGAAGGTGTGCCCGAAGTTGAGCAGGGCGCGTTCGCCATGTTCGTACGGGTCGCGCTCGACGACCTCCGACTTGTGCGCGCAGCTGCGGGCGACGGCCTCGGCCAGCGCGGCGTCGTCCATGGCAAGCAGGGCGTCGGCGTTGCTGTCGATCCAGTCGAGGAAGGTGGCGTCGCGGATCGCGCCGTACTTCACCACCTCGGCCAGCCCGGCGCGCAGCTCGCGCGGCGGCAGCGTGCGCAGCGTCGACGTGTCCGCCAGCACCGCGCGCGGCGGGTGGAAGGCGCCGACCAGGTTCTTGCCCTGCGGCAGGTCCACCGCGGTCTTGCCGCCGACCGAGGAGTCCACCATCGCCAGCAGCGTGGTCGGCAGCTGCACGCAGTCGATGCCGCGCATCCAGCAGGCCGCGGCGAAGCCGGCGAGATCGCCGACCACGCCGCCGCCGAGCGCGAACAGGGTGCCGTCGCGGCGCACGCCGGCGTCGGCCAGCGCTCCGACCACGCGGGCGAAGCCCTCGAGCGTCTTGTGCTCCTCGCCCGGGGGCAGCACGCAGTGGCCCAGGCGCAGCCCGGGGCGCGCGCGGCGCAGGGCATCGAGCACGCGTTGCAGGTAGAGCGGGGCGACGTGGCCGTCGCTGACCACGAAGGCGTCGTTGCCGCGCAGGGTCGCGGCCAGCGCCCCGCCGTCGTCGAGCAGGCCGGGGCCGATGTGGATGCCGTAGGGCCGGGCGCCGCCGACCGGCACGCTGCGCGCCGCGCTCATGCCACGCGTTCTCCTTCCGCGGTGGAGGTGCCCTGGCGCCAGCGCCGCACCAGCAGGCGGGTGATGAGCGCACAGGCCTGCGGGGGCGAGAGCGCGTCGGTGTCCACGCGCAGGTCGGCCACTTCCTCGTACAGCGGGGCGCGCTCCCCGGCGAGCCGGCGCAGCACCGCCTCGCGGTCGTCCCCGGCCAGCAGCGGGCGCGAGCGGTCACGCGCCAGCCGCTGCAGCTGCCGCTCCACGCCCACGTGCAGGTGGAGCACGAAGCCGCGCCCGCGCATGCGCCGGCGGTTGTCCGGGTCGAGCACCGCGCCACCGCCGGTGGCGACCAGCAGGCCCTCGCGCGCCAGCAGCCCGGCCAGCACCGCGCGCTCGCGGGCGCGGAAACCGGGCTCGCCCTCGTGCGCGAAGATCGTGGCCACGCTGGCGCCGGTGCGCGCCTCGATCTCGCGGTCCACGTCGACGAACGCCAGCCCGAACCGGCCGGCCAGGCGCCTGCCGATCGAGGTCTTGCCGGCACCCATCGGGCCGACCAGCACGAGGTTCGGGGCGGTCTTCATCGCCGTGATGCTAGCAGGCTGGCGCGGCCTTCACGCGGCGCGTGCCAAGGTGCTCGGACCGCGCCACGGGCGCATCGTGAAGGGAGGCCGCCATGGCCGTCGCCAAGATCATCGAAATCAACGCCTCGTCCCCGTCCGGGGTCGAGGATGCGGTGCAGACCGGGCTGAGGAAGGCCGCCGAGACCGTCAAGAACATCCAGGGTGCCTGGGTGAACGAGGTCAAGGTGGTGACCCGCGGCGACGGCAGCATCGCCGAATGGCGCGTCAACATGCGCGTCACCTTCGTGGTGGACTGACGCGGGTCACCGCGTGGTGGCGAGCAACGCCCGCCATTGCGCCAGTTCCTCCTCGTCGCCGGCACCCGTCGCCGACAGCGCGGACAGCGCCGACTCCAGCAGCGGCCGCCCGGCGTCGTCGCCGGACTGGAGCAGGATCCGGCCGCGCAGCGCGCGCACGCGGTGTTCCCAGCCGGGGGTGGCGTCGCCCGCGGTCAGCGCCTGGATGTCGAGCCCGCCGGCCATCTCCAGCGCTTCCGCGTGGCGGCCCTCGTCGGCGAGCGCGTTGGCCAGCGCGTAGCGGAAGCTGTGCGCGGCGACGTTGTCCTCGCCGTAGAGCCGGCGCAACCCGGACTCGGCCCGGCGCAGGTAGTCGAGGCCGGCCTCGCGGTCGCCGCAGTCGCGCTCCTTGAAGCCGAGGTTGCCGGTTTCGACCAGGGTCGCCTGACGGTCCTCGCCGTAGCGCGCGGCCATGCGCGTGCGCACCGTGCGCGCGATCTCCAGCGCCCCGGGGCAGTCGCCGGCATAGTCGAGGATGCTGGCCACGGTCGAGAGCTGGATCAGGGTCGAGTAGTCGTCCGGGCCGAGGATGCGACCGGTGGCCTCGGCCGCGGAGCGCGCCAGCGGCAGCGCCTCGGCGTAGCGGCCGAGGTTGCGCAGGGCGCGGGCGAGCATGATCCGCAGCCCGGCCGCCTTGCGCTCGCCGATCCGCGACGGGGCGAACAGCGGGTCGGCGAGGATCGCGCGCAACTGCGCGATGGCGCCGGGCAGGTCGCCCTGGCGCAGGGTGCCGTCGGCGATGTTCTCGCGGATGACCACCGCGGTCATCGCGTCGTCCGGGCGCAGCAGGCGCTGCAGGCGGTCGGCACGGCGGTAGGCTTCCAGCGCCGGCTCGATCTGCAGCTGCTGGAAGTGGAATACGCCGCGCGCGTAGGCGGCCTCCAGTGCCAGCGGGGTGTCGCCGTGCAGGCGTTCGCCGGCCAGCGCGTCGGATCCGGCCAGTTCCTTTTCCGCGGCGGCGATCCGTTCCGGCGTGTTGATGTAGGCCAGCGTGCGCACCAGCGCGTAGCGCGCCGACAGGGTCACCTCGTCGGCCGGGCCGAAGGCCCGGGTGTGGCTGGCCACCGCCTCGCGCAGGTGGTGAGCGGCGCGCTCGAGGTCGCCGAGCGTGCGCCAGGCCTGGCCGAGCGCGGAGTGCACGCCGCCGCGCGTGGCCGGGTCGTCGGCGAAACGCTCGCCGATGCGCGCCGAGGCGTGTTCGAGCACCTCGCGCACGGTGGGGTCGCGCTCGTAGCCGGCGCCGCCGGGGCTGAGCGCGCCGAGCAGGTCGTTGCCGAGGAAGTCGGCCACCGCCTGCGCGCGTGCCGCCTGCATCGCCGCGGCCTCGCGCTGGCGTTCGCTGCGGTACCAGAACAGGGAGCTGGCGGCCAGGCCGATGCCGAGGAAGGCGATGGCCGCGGCGATCCACGGCCGCCGCGCCCGTGCCCGTTCCAGCGCGCGCTGCGCCAGGTCGGCCTCGCGCCCGGCCTGCGCCAGCCGCGCCCGCTCCCCGCGCCGCCGCGGCAGCGATGACAGGCGCCCGGCCAGCTCGGCCACGCTGCCGAGCCGGCGCGCGGGGTCGCCGTCGGTGGCGCGCTCGATGTCCTCGACCAGCAGCGGATCGTCGATGTCGCGTTCCCAGCCCGGGGCCATCGGCCGGCGCAGGTCGACGGCGAGCAGCTGGTAGAGCAGGATGCCCAGGGCATAGAGGTCGCTGCGCACCGTCGGTGGTTGCCCGGCGACCAGTTCCGGGGCGAGGTACAACGGGGTGCCCGAGGTGTCGTTGCCGGCGATGCCGGTGACGGTCAGGCCAAGCCCCGTGATGCCCAGCTCGGCCAGCCGTTCCGGCTGCAGCAGCCGGCTGTTGCCGAAGTCGGTCAGGCAGGGCCGCCAGCCGCCATCGGGATGCCTGTGCACCAGCACGTTGGCCGGCTTGATGTCCTTGTGCAGCACGCCGACGCCGTGCGCGGCGTCCACGGCGGCGGCGATCCGCAGGAAGAAGGCGATGCGCGCGTCGCGGTCCCACTGCTTCAGCAGGCCGTGCTCCGCCTCCCATTCGGGCAGGGACTGGCCGCCGTACCCGCACTCGAGGAAATAGGGCTCGGACTCGAAGTTCCAGTCGATCACCCGCACGAAGTCGTCGCGCTCGCCCAGGGTGTCGCGCAGCACGCGCATCAGCGTGGCCTCGCGCTTGAGCCGCGACAGTTGCTCGCCGCCGGGGCTGAACTTGAACACCCGCGCCTCGCGGCTGCGTGGCTGCCGTGCCAGCCAGACCTCGCTGCCCAAGGTCTGGCCGAGCGGACGCTCGAGCAGGAAGTGTTCGCGCCCGGGCACCGGCTGCCCGGGACTGAACTCGAGCGTGCCCCCGGGCTGCTGCCCGACCGCGATCCGCTCGACCGGGCCGTCGAAGCGGTAGCCGATCCGCGGCACGGTGGCGATCCGGCCCTCGCCGGCCGCGTCCAGTGCCTTGCGCAGCTTGCCGACCGCGGTGGCGAGCACGTGGTCCACCGTGATCCGGCCGGCCCAGACCGTGTCGAACAGCTCCTGGCGGGTCACCACTTCGCCGGCATGGCGCAGCAGCAGCGCCAGCACCTGCAGCGGCTTGTGCTCGATCTCGACCGGCAGGCCGGCCACGCGCAGCTCGTGGCGGGCCTCGTCGAACTCGACGGTGCCAAAGCGCCACCGGTACAGGCGCGTGTCGCGCACAGTGGTCCGCCGATCCGACATGCCCGGATCATACCGGCCGCGCAGGCCCGTGCCATGCCGGGTGCGGTCAGGCTTGAAGGTTCCTTGAACCCGGCGTGAGGACATCGTCCCCGGTGGTGGCCAGGATGCGGGCCGTGAGGGGCAAGGGAGGACACGCGATGCACGCATACCGGGCCTGCGCCATGGCCGTCGCCGGGGTACTCGCGCTGGCGGGCTGCGGCGGCGAGGGGGCGGGTGGGCAGCGCGCCGGCGGGCAGCCGGCCGCCACGCCGGAGGCGGCTTCCGGGCCCGGACCGGTGGCGACAGGCGACCTGCGCTGCCCGGCCCCCGTCCGCGAAGGACTGCCCGGACCGGACATCATCGGGCTGCGCCTGGGCATGAGCGTGGACGAAGCCCTGGCCACCGCGCGCTGCGCGCTCGGCGCGGAGGCGGAGGTCAGGACCGCCAACCGCTGGCTCGACCGTCTCGACACCCACGGCGTGGAACTCGGCACCCAGACCTTCACCGTGCGCAAGGGCGAGCATCGGCCCTGCGACTTCCGCCGCGAATGGCAGGAGTGCGAGGGCGGGTTGAAGTGGCTGCACGTGGACGAGGTGGTCACCGTGGCCACGCCCGGCGCGCCCGGCGCCGAGACCGCCCAGCTCATCCGCCGCGCGCAGCACTTCCGCGAAGGCGCCATGCCGCCGGTGCAGGCGCTGCTCGATGCGCTCGTCGCCAAGTACGGCGAGCCGCAATGGACCGAGGAATCGGACAAGCCGCGCGGGCATTCGGCCGGGCACCGCAGGCTCGAGTGGGTGCGTGACCATGCGGGCAATCCGATGGCAAAGGCCAACCCGCTGTTCCACCGTTGCCGGGGCGCGGTGAACGCGCATCCCAATGCCACCGGGGCCAAGTGGTCCGACGGCTGCGGCCTGAGTATCCAGGCCTGGATCGCGTTGAGCGGACAGAATCCGGCGCTGGCGATGGAGGTGGGGACGGCCATGCTGCACCAGGGCAGCCTCTACGCCCATGTCGAGGCGATGCAGGACGAACTGCGGCGACTCGGCCAGGCGCGACGCGACGCGGAAGTGCAGGCGGCGGAGGCGGGCGATGTGCGGCTGTGAGCGTAGGACGGGGCGCGCCCGGCTGCTGCCCGTGCCGCTGGCGCTGCTCCTGGCCGCCTGCGGCGGCGGCGACGCGCCCGCATCCACGGCGCCGGCCGGTGGTGGCGCCGTGCCTGGCCGGGCGGCAGGACCGCAGCCGGCCACTCCCGGCGCAGGCGCGGCCGCGCCGGGGCCCGCGACGGCGGACGCCGGCGCCGCGACCGCCACCGGCGGCGTGGCCGGACGGCACGAACTGGCGCATCCGGACGACCTGCAGATGGTCATGCTGGCCTACCGGCTCGAAGGACGGCAGCCGCCGTTCGCCGAATGGGCCGCGGCGCAGCCCGGCGTGCGCATGGCCAACGAGTTCGAGCGCGCTGACGTGCTGCGCGCCGAGCAAGAGCGGCTGCGCGCGGTGTACGACGGCACCGAGGGCGTGGGCCTGCTGCGCCTGAACGTGCGCGCGGCATTGAGCGAATACGACGGCGGCCGCGGCGGCTACTACCTGACCGCGTTCACGCCCGGCAGCATCCTCACCTTCACCGCATATCCGGTCGACCGGGCGCATCCCGAACGCGTGTCGGTGCGCGTGGACAACCCGGGCGAGCTGAACTTCTGGCCACTCGACGCCGCGACCGCCCGGGACGTGCTCGACAGGAACGGCGGCCTGCGCAACGTCGTCCTCGATGCACGCATGCGCATCACCGGCATCAGCCGGCGCAGCGACGGTCCCGCGCTGTCGGCGACGCTGCTCGGCTACACGATCACCAGCCACCGCCACGGCCAGCCCGTCGTGCTGGGCGGGCTGCGGTTCGACGGCAATGGAGGATGAGGCGATGAGGACCGGCACGACGATGGCGCTGCTCGCCCTGCTGCTGTCCGCCTGCGGCGGCGGCTTCAGGGGCACGTTCGAGGACGAGCTCGGCATGAGCGCGCTCACCTTCCATCCCGACGGCCGGGTGGTGATGTCCAGCCCGGTCGCGGGCGTCGAACGCGAACTGACCTACGAGATCGACGGCGACCGGATCCGGGTCCGGCTGTCGAAGGACAGCGACGCGGCGCTGCTGCTCACCCGGGTCGATGACGACACCCTGTCCGGACCCGTGGGAACCCGCTACCGGCGCAGGGACTGAATGCTTTCCCGCCGCGGCCCGCGCACGGGCCGCCCCCTCCATGAAGCGACGCGAGGCATGCCATGCTCAACCTGACCCGCGAATACGTCACCGGATTCATCACCCAGGCCGGTACCGGCAACCCGGTCGTGCTGGAGTCGCGCCGACAGGAACTGGTGCAGCGCCTGCAGCCGGCCAGGATCGGCTCGCTCGCCTTCCTGGTCATCGGCGGCATCCTGACCGTCACCATCATCGGTGCGATCCTCGGGATCCCGATGCTGGCGGTCGCGGGCTGGGTGCACTGGAAGGTGCGCAACAGCCTGAAGGTGATCGACGAGGCCTGCCAGGCGCTGGCGTCGGCGCCGGCCGGACGGCCGGCGTGACCGGCGAGGCGAAGGGAGCAGGCCGATGAAGCAGGTCCTCGCAGCCACCCTTGCACCACTCGCCCTGCTGCTGCTCCCGGGCTGCCAGCCCGATGCGGCGGCCGGCTCGGCCCCCGGGCAGCCGGCGGCCACGCCCGAGGTCGTCGACGCCCTGCCGCTGGACTTCGGCTACTACGTCCGCACCGACGAGCCGTGCGACGACGCCACGTCCGCCGGCGTGCACCTCGTCAACCGCGCCGGGATGCGCTGGGTGACCTCGTTCTGCCTGTACGAACGGATCGAGCGCACCGGCGCGAACAGCTACCGGGTGCACCAGCGCTGCGGCGACCACGGCGGCACCGGCCTGGAGGTGGCGGACTACGACGTCCCCGACCGCACCTCGTTCTCGTTCCGCTCCGACAGCGGCTGGGAGCACGCGGCGCGGCTCTGCCCGCAGCACGAGCTGCCCGAACCCTGGCGCAGCGAGGACATCAGCGACCTGGTCCGCTAGCGGGCGCGCGGTTCAGCGGGCGTCGCGCAGGCGCAGCGCGACCGGACGGCGTGCGCGGTCGAGCTCCACGACCACGTCCGCGCGCGCCGGAAGCACGCGCAGCGCCTGGCGGCTGACGCGTTCGTAGTGCCGCACGAAGCGCATGAGCGTGTCCCGGTCCATGCCGCGGCCGGCCGGGTCCGCCGCGCGCAGCGCCAGCTCCTGCTGCCAGCGCCATTCCGGCACCACCTCGAACCCCGGCGGTTGCAGGAACAGCAGCCGGTCGATCCGTTGCCACAGCGGCGGGTAGTCACGCGCCAGCGCGGCGTTGCACCAGCGCCGCCAGCGGCCGTCCGCGTCCTCCCTGCGTTCGAGCACGTTGACCGGTTCGCGCAGCCCGGCTTCGTCCTGTGCGGGCACGCCGAGGAACCAGCCCTCGAACACGGCCAGGTCGACGCCGGCGGTTTCCCGCCAGCGTTCCGGCGGCAGCCGGCGGTCCATGGCCTTGTCGAAGGCGGGCAGTCGCACGGGCCGGCCCTCGCGCAGCGCGTCGAGCGTGGCGCAGGCGAGTGCGACGTCGTGGGTGCCCGGCGGCCCGCGCGTGGCCAGCAGCGGGTGCACCTCGCGGGCGAGGCGTCCGCGTTCCGGGCGGTCGAGGTAGAAGTCGTCGATCGACAGCGCGACCGCGCGCAGCCCGCGTGCCGCCGCGGCTTCGGCCAGCTGCGCCGCCAGCGTGGACTTGCCGCTGCCCTGCAGGCCGGAGATGCCGTACACGCGCGCGCCGTGCGCCAGGGCGTCGTCGAGCACGGCCTGGACGAAGTCTTCCCCGAAGCCGCGCCGCGGTGCGGGATGCAGGTCAGGTGCCATCGCGCCACAATACCCGACATGGACTGCGCCGACCTGCAAGCCGAGGCCTTCGCCACCTTCGACGCGCTCTTCGCCGAGGCACGCGCCGCGGGCGAGCCCGACCCGACCGCGATGACGCTCGCCACCGCGACCCGCGACGGCCGCCCGTCCGCGCGCATGGTGCTGTTGAAGGCACACGACGCGCGCGGTTTCGTGTTCTACACCCACCTCGACGGGCGCAAGGGCCGCGAGCTGCAGCACAACCCGCGGGCCGCCCTGCTGTTCCACTGGCCGCGGGTGCGCAACGGCGTGCAGGTGCGCATCGAGGGCGAGGTGGAAATCGTGGACGACGCCGAGGCGGATGCGTATTTCGCCACCCGGCCCCGGATCAGCCAGCTCGGCGCCTGGGCCTCGCGGCAGTCGGAACCGCTGGCCTCGCGCGAGGAATTCGAGCAACGCCTCGCCGGGTTCGAGCGCGAATTCGAGGGGCGCGAGGTGCCGCGCCCGCCGCGCTGGACCGGGCTGCGCGTGCGCCCGGAGCGCATCGAGTTCTGGTACGGCGCCGAGTACCGCCTGCACGAGCGCTGGCTCTACGAGTTCGACTGCACCGGGCAGTGCCGCAAGCGGATGCTGTACCCGTGAGCGGCCCGCGCCGCATCGTCTGCCTCACCGAGGAGCCGGTCGAGGTCCTGTACGCGCTGGGCGAGCAGGACCGCATCGTCGGCATCAGCGGCTTCACCGTGCGTCCGCCGCGGGCACGCAGGGAGAAGCCGAAGGTCAGCGCCTTCACCAGCGCGAAGATCGACGCCATCCTGGCGCTGCGCCCGGATTTCGTGGTCGGGTTCTCCGACATCCAGGCCGACATCGCCGCGGAACTGGTGCGGCGCGGGGTGGAGGTATGGATCGCCAACCACCGCAGCGTGGAGGGCATCCTCGACTACATCGTGCGCCTGGGTGCGCTGGTCGGCGCCGCGGGGCGCGCGGCGGCCTGGGCGGGGGAGCTGCGCCGCGGCCTGGAGGCGATTGCGAGCGAGGCGGCAACGCTGCCGGGGCGGCCGAAGGTGTACTTCGAGGAATGGGACGAGCCGCCGATCACCGGCATCCGGTGGGTCGCCGAGCTGGTGCGCATTGCCGGCGGCGACGACGTCTTCCCGGAGCTGGCCGCCGAGCCGCTGGCCAGGGCGCGGATCCTCGCCGATCCGTCCGAGGTCGTGCGCCGCGCGCCGGACATCATCATCGGCTCGTGGTGCGGGAAGAAATTCCGCCCGGAACGGGTGGCCGCGCGCCCCGGCTGGGATGCGATCCCCGCTGTGCGCGACGGCGAGCTGCACGAGGTGAAGTCGCCGCTGATCCTGCAGCCGGGGCCGGCCGCGCTGACCGACGGCGTGCGCGCGCTGGCGCGGATCGTGCACGGCTGGGCGGCGCGACGGTGATGGATGCCGCTTCCCCGTTCACGCCGGCTGTGGCATACAGGGCGCCGGATCCTCCAGGAGCAATGTCCATGTTCCGCAAATTCATTCTTGTTCCGTTGCTTGCCGTCGCGCTGGTGTATTCGAGCTACGTCGGCACCGTTTCGGCGGCGGTGATCTCCACCAGGCAGGCCATGACCGCCGAGCAGCGCGCCGGGATGGAAGCCGACGTGCTGGCCGCGCTCGCGCGCGACGACGTGCGCCAGGCCATGGAGCGCCTGGGCGTGGACCCCGCCGACGCGGAGGCCCGCGTGGCCGCGCTGAGCGAGGCCGAGCTGCAGCAGTTGCACGCCAGGCTCGACGAGCTTCCCGCCGGCGGCGTGCTCGCGGTGATCGGCGTGGTGTTCATCGTGCTGCTGATCCTCGAGCTGGTCGGCGTGACCAACATCTTCACCAGGGTCTGATTTGGGCGGTCCAGCGGCAAACGCCGCCATCCGCGCACGTTCACGCATCGCGGCAGCCGGCCTGTGCCTGGCCGCCGCGATGCTGTCGGGCGGATGCGCGGTCAATCCGGCCCTGCGCATCGCCGAGGCCGCGCCGCAGGCCGGGCCATTGCGGGTCGAGGTGCCGTTCCACCCGCAGACCGGCTACCAGTGCGGGCCGGCGGCGCTGGGCACCGTGCTCGGCGCCAGCGGCGTCGAGACCTCCCCGGAGGCGCTGGCGCCGCAGGTCTACCTGCCGGGGCGCCGGGGCAGCCTGCAGCTCGAGCTGGTGGCGGCCACCCGGCGCGCCGGGCGCATTCCCTACGTGATCGACGGCACCCCGCAGGCGCTGTTCGCAGAACTGGCGCAGGGCCGGCCGGTGCTGGTGCTGCAGAACCTGTGGGTGCGCACCGTGCCGCGCTGGCATTACGCGGTGCTGGTGGGCGCGGACCCGGCGCGCAACCGCGTGCTGCTCAACAGCGGCAACCGGAAGGGGCTGGAAATGCGCGCGCCGGCGTTCCTGCGCACCTGGGACTGGGCCGGGCGCTGGGCGATGGTCGCGCTGCGGCCGGGCGAACTGCCGGCGGATGCCGACCCGGCACGCTACTTCGCGGCCGTGGCCGATTTCGAGGAGGTGGCAGGCACGCAGGCGGCGGAACCGGCCTGGCGCGCCGCGCTCGCCGCCTGGCCGCAGGACCACCGGCCGCGCCTGGCGCTGGGCAACCAGGCCTACGCCGCGGGCGATCTGCCCGCCGCCGTCCGGCACTACCGGGAAGGCCTGCGGCTCGCGCCCGCCGACCCGGTGCTCGGCAACAACCTGGCCAGCGTGCTGTCGGAACTGGGCTGCCGTGCCGAGGCGCGCTCCGTGCTGGAGCAGGCCCTGCGGGCGGTGCCGGCGCAGGACCGCTGGCGTCCGGCGCTGGAGCAGACCGCGGCCGAGATCGAAGCGGCGGACCGGCCGCGCGACCCGGCCTGCGACCGCCTGGACTGAGCGGTCCGGTCAGGGACGCCTGGGCAGCACGTCGCGGCTGAAGCGCAGCTCCAGGCGCGTGCCGTCCGGGCCGTCGGCGGCCACGTCGAAGGTCAGGGTGTCCGGGGGCAGGGCGCGCACGCCACCGGCATAGTCGATGAAGTCCCCGTCGCGGACCTCGCGCAGCACGACCGGTGCGCGCACGCCGCGCAGGTCGCGGACATGGGCGGTGACCGTGGCCGGGAGCGGGACCTCCGTGTCGCCGTCGAGCCGGCGCAGGCCGACCAGCAGCAGCACCGCGTCGCGGTCGCGGCGGATGCCGTAGCGGGCGGCGACGGTCTGGCCGAGCGCTGCCGCCGGGGCGATGCTGGCGCGCAGCAGCAGGTCGCCGGCCTGGACCTCGGCGGGTTCGCGCGCGGTCTCGATCCCCGCGTCCTGTGGCGGCGACGGCGCCCCGCAGGCGGCCAGCAGCAGGCCCAGTGCGAAGCCGGGAAGGGTGCGGCGCGGCATGGTTCAGTCGTTCGCGGCGGACAGCTCGCGGCCGCGCTCCGTGGCGCGGGCGATGGCCGCCGCGACCAGGGCGCGGAAGCCGCCGGCCTCGAAGGTCTCGATCGCCGCCTGGGTGGTGCCGCCGGGCGAGGTGACGCGCCGGCGCAGCTCGGAAGCGGGCTCCCCGGATTCCACCAGCATCCGCGCCGCGCCGAGCACGGTGTGCAGCACCAGGGTGCGGGCGGCGTCCCCGGGCAGGCCCTGGGCCCGGGCCGCCTCCTGCATCGCCTCGGCCAGCAGGAACACGTAGGCCGGGCCGCTGCCGGAGGTGGCGGTGACCGCGTCCATCAGGGCCTCGTCCCCGATCCAGACCGTTTCCCCGGCGGCCGAGAGCAGGGACTGCGCCAGTTCCCGGCCGGCCGCGTCCACCGCGGCCGAGGCGTACAGGCCGGTGACGCCGGCGCCGAGCAGGGCGGGGGTGTTGGGCATGGCCCGGACCACCGCCAGCCCGCCGCCGAGCCAGCGGTCCAGCTGCGCGGAGGTGATGCCGGCGGCGATCGAGACCACCAGCGGCCGCGCGGCCTGTGCCGCGGCGGCCAGGCCCTCGCACACCGGGCGCATCACCTGCGGCTTGACCGCGAACAGCCAGGTGCCGGCGTGGCGCACCGCTTCGGCGGCATCGGGGTACGTGTTCACGCCGAAGTCGGCCACGAGCGCCCCGCGGGTCGCGGCATCGGGCTCGGCCACGTGCAGCAGCCGCGGCGGCACGCCGCGCGACACCAGTCCGCCGACGAGGCTGCGTGCCATGTTGCCGCCGCCGATGAACGCGATGGGTTGCGATGCCTGCATGTCTGACCTCGCCGTCATGGTTTCGGGGGACGCGGGCCGAACAGGGCGGTGCCGACCCGCACCATGGTTGCGCCCTCCGCGATCGCCAGCTCCAGGTCGTCGCTCATGCCCATGGACAGGGTATCCACGCCCGGGTGGCGTGCGGCGAGCGCGTCGTACAGCAGCTTCATGCGCCGGAACGCGTCGCGGCGCCGGGACATGTCCGGGTGCGGCGCCGGGATCGCCATCAACCCGCGCAGGGCCAGCGCCGGCTCGGCCGCGATCGCGTCGGCGAGCGCGTCCACGTCCTCCGGCCGGCAACCGTGCTTGCTGGCCTCGTCGTCGATGTTGACCTGGACCAGCACGTTCAGCGGCCCGCGTTCCGGGGGGCGGTGGGCAGCCAGCAGCGGCACCAGCTTCGGCCGGTCCACGGTCTGCACCCAGTCGAACAGGACCGCCGCCTGCTTCGCCTTGTTCGACTGCAGGTGGCCAATGAGGTGCCATTCGAGTCCCAGGCCGGCCAGTTCCGCGATCTTGGCGGCGGCCTCCTGCACGTAGTTCTCGCCGAAGGCGCGCTGGCCGAGGGCGGCGAGCGCGGCCACGTCGGACGCCGGCCGGGTCTTGGACACCGCCAGCAGGCGGGGGCGTGTCCCGCGGCCAGCCGGGACAGCGTTATCAATCCTTTGCAGGACGTGATGCAGTGCGTGCGCTTGCAAGTCCGGTATCCGGTTGAACGGGCTGGATTTGTGATGCGTGTACGGGGCTATACTGCCCCGAGGGGATAGGCTGTTGCCAGTTTCTGGCCGGCCACTATCGCAACAGATTGCCGCGCAGGGGAGCAAGCATGGACATCGCCGAGCTGTTGGCCTTTTCGGTCAAGAACAAGGCATCGGACCTGCACCTGTCCGCTGGGCTGCCGCCGATGATCCGGGTGGACGGCGATGTCCGCCGGATCAACATCCCGGCCCTGGACCACAAGCAGGTGCACGCGCTGATCTACGACATCATGTCGGACAAGCAGCGCCGCGACTACGAGGAGTTCCTCGAGGTCGACTTCTCCTTCGAGATCCCGTCGCTGGCCCGCTTCCGTGTCAACGCGTTCAACCAGAACCGCGGCGCGGCGGCGGTGTTCCGCACCATTCCCTCCGAGGTCCTGACCCTGGAGGACCTCGGCTGCCCGCCGATCTTCCGCGAGCTGATCCAGCAGCCGCAGGGCCTGATCCTGGTCACCGGCCCGACCGGCTCGGGCAAGTCGACCACGCTGGCGGCGATGATCGACCACATCAACAAGAACGAGTACGGGCACATCCTCACCGTCGAGGACCCGATCGAGTTCGTCCACACCTCGCAGAAGTGCCTGATCAACCAGCGCGAGGTGCACCGCGACACGCACGGCTTCAACGAGGCGCTGCGCTCGGCGCTGCGCGAGGACCCGGACTACATCCTGGTCGGCGAAATGCGCGACCTGGAGACCATCCGCCTGGCGCTGACCGCCGCGGAGACCGGCCACTTGGTGTTCGGCACCCTGCACACCAGCTCGGCGGCCAAGACCATCGACCGCATCATCGACGTGTTCCCCGCCGGCGAGAAGCCGATGGTGCGCTCGATGCTGTCCGAATCGCTGCGTGCGGTGATCTCGCAGGCGCTGCTGAAGAAGGTCGGCGGCGGCCGCACCGCGGCCTGGGAGATCATGGTCGGCACCCCGGCCATCCGCAACCTGATCCGCGAGGACAAGGTCGCGCAGATGTACTCGGCCATCCAGACCGGCCAGCAGTACGGCATGATGACCCTCGACCAGCACCTGCAGGACCTGGTCAAGCGTGGCCTGGTGACCCGCCAGCAGGCCAGGGAGTACGCCAAGGACAAGCGGCTGTTCGAATGATGGCCGGATAACGGCCGGATAACGGCCGGCCAAGGCCAGGGAGCCTCCAATGAGCACCATCGACTTCACCTCCTTCCTCAAGCTGATGGCGCACCAGAAGGCGTCGGACCTGTTCATCACCGCGGGCATGCCCCCGGCGATGAAGGTCCACGGCAAGATCACGCCGATCACGCAGACGCCGCTGACGCCGCAGCAGAGCCGGGATCTGGTGCTCAACGTGATGACGCCGGCCCAGCGCGAGGAGTTCGAGAAGACCCACGAGTGCAACTTCGCCATCGGCGTGGCGGGCGTGGGCCGCTTCCGCGTGTCGGCCTTCTACCAGCGCAACCAGGTCGGCATGGTCCTGCGCCGGATCGAGACCCGGATCCCGACGATCGAGGAGCTGAACCTGCCGCCGATCATCAAGACGCTGGCGATGACCAAGCGCGGCATCATCATCTTCGTCGGCGCCACCGGCACCGGCAAGTCGACCTCGCTGGCGGCGATGATCGGCTACCGCAACCAGAACTCGACCGGCCACATCATCACCATCGAGGACCCGATCGAGTTCGTGCACAAGCACGAGGGCTGCATCATCACCCAGCGCGAGGTCGGCATCGACACCGAGAGCTGGGAGGCGGCGCTGAAGAACACCCTGCGCCAGGCCCCGGACGTGATCATGATCGGCGAGGTGCGCACCCGCGAGGGCATGGACCACGCGATCGCCTTCGCCGAGACCGGCCACCTGGTGCTGTGCACCCTGCACGCCAACAACGCCAACCAGGCGCTGGACCGCATCATCAACTTCTTCCCGGAGGACCGCCGCCAGCAGCTGCTGATGGACCTGTCGCTGAACCTGAAGGCGATCGTGGCCCAGCAGCTGGTGCCGACCCCGGACGGCAAGGGCCGGCGCGTGGCCCTGGAGATCCTGCTGGGCACGCCGCTGGTGCAGGACTACATCCGCGACGGCGAGATCCACAAGCTCAAGGAGGTCATGAAGGAGTCGACCAACCTGGGCATGAAGACCTTCGACCAGAGCCTGTTCGAGCTGTACCAGGCCGGCGAGATCTCGTACGAGGACGCGCTGCGGCATGCCGACTCGGCCAACGAGGTGCGCCTGCGCATCAAGCTGGCGCAGGGCGGCGACGCGCGCACCCTGGCGCAGGGGCTGGATGGCGTGGAGCTGTCCGAGGTCAACTGATCCGCCAGCCCGGGCCGACAGGCGGGGCCGGGCCCGGCGCGGGTCCGGCCCCGCGCCGTTCCGGGGTGCCGCGTGGTTCGCGGCCCACGCCGGGAGAAGGCGGGGCCGGCGTGCAACGCAGCGTTGCCGCGGGCGGGATGCCGCCGGGGGCCGGGGCCGGTTCCTTGTCGAGTTTTTTACCGGATCCGTAGGACAATAGGCCCCGAATCCCTCCAACCATACAAGACGGAGAACGACATGGCCTTCACCCTGCCCAAGCTCCCGTACGCCTATGACGCGCTCGAGCCGCACATCGACGCGCAGACCATGGAAATCCACCACACGAAGCACCACCAGACCTACGTCAACAACGCCAACGCGGCGCTGGAAGGCACGGAGTGGGCGGACAGGAGCGCCGAGGAGATCATCGCCAATCTCGACGCGATCCCCGAGGACAAGCGCGCCGCGGTGCGCAACAACGTCGGTGGCCACGCCAACCACTCGCTGTTCTGGACGGTGATGTCGCCCAACGGCGGCGGCAACCCGGTGGGCGAGGTCGCCAGGCGCATCGACAGCGACCTGGGTGGCTTCGACGCCTTCAAGGACGCCTTCACCAAGGCCGCGCTGACCCGCTTCGGCAGTGGCTGGGCGTGGCTGACGGTGGATGCCTCCGGCAAGCTCGCGGTCGAGAGCACCGCCAACCAGGACAGCCCGCTGATGAAGGGCATCGCCTCCGGCAACACGCCGATCCTGGGCCTGGACGTGTGGGAGCACGCCTACTACCTGAAGTACCAGAACCGTCGCCCCGACTACATCGCCGCGTTCTACAACGTGATCGACTGGAACGAGGTCGAACGCCGCTACCAGGAGGCGGTGAAGCGCTGATCGCCCGCGTCGGCACGCGTCACGACGGCCGCGTTCCGCATCCGTGGGCGCGGCCGTTTCCATGTCCGGCCGCCTACGGCATCCGCCGCAGCTTCGCGAGTTTCCGCGCCACCGGGCAGTCCGGCCGGTGCGCCCCGGGCAGGTAGCCCAGGCTCATCAGGAACTCGCCGGTGATCTCGCCGCCGGTGAAACGGAAGGTGCGCCGGAACAGCTTCACCCAAGAGGCCTTGTCGCGCGTCCGGCCGTCCGCGTCGCGCACGTTCGCGTCCAGCCACTGTGCGAAGCCGCCGTGCGAGCGCCGCAGTCCCTGCACCACCCGCGCGTTGTGGATCGCGGCCTCGACCTTGAGGCGGTTGCGGACGATGCCCGGGTCGGCCAGCAGGCGGGCGCGGTCCTGGTCGGTGTATGCGGCCACCGCGTCCACGTCGAAGCCGGAATAGGCGCGGCGGAAACCCTCGCGCTTGCGCAGGATCGTCTCCCAGCTCAGGCCGGCCTGGTTGATCTCCAGCACCAGGCGCTCGAACAGCACCGCCTCGTCGCGCTGCGGGAAACCGTACTCGGTGTCGTGGTAGGGCCCGTGGAGCGGGTGCCCGGGCGCGAAATCGCAATAGCTGCCCATGCCGGCCAGCATAGCGTGCCGGCGGCCCGCCGCGGCGTAGAATGGGGGCATGTCCGTGCATGCCACGACGCTTGCCAACCATTTCCTGGTCGCGCTGCCGGGGCTGGCCGACCCGAACTTCTCGCGGACGGTCGCCCTGGTCTGCCAGCACGACGGCAACGGCGCCATGGGCGTGGTGGTCAACCGCCCGTCCGAATACACCCTGGGCGACGTGTTCCGGCAGATGGGCCTGGAGCCCAGGGACGAGAAGCTGTGCGCGCAGCGCGTGCTGGCCGGTGGCCCGGTGCATACCGAGCGCGGCTTCGTCCTCCACGACGGCGACCGCGCGTGGGATTCCAGCCTGGTGGTGGCCGAGGGCCTGTACCTGACGACCTCGCGCGACGTGCTCGAGGCGATGGCCGGCGGCGAGGGCCCGCCACGGGCACTGGTCGCGCTGGGCTGCGCGGGCTGGGGCCCGGGGCAGCTCGAGCACGAGCTGGCGGAGAACACCTGGCTGACCGTGCCGGCGGACCCGGAGCTGCTGTTCGAGGTGTCCCTGGACGGGCGCTGGCAGGCGGCTGCCGGACGCCTCGGCGTGAACCTGATGCAGATGGCCGGCTACGCCGGGCGCGCATGACCGGCCCGGCGATCCGCGACGACGGCACCGTGCTCGGTTTCGACGTCGGGGCACGGCGGATCGGCGTGGCCGTTGGCAGCCGGCTGGCGGGCGGAGCGCGCGCGGTCGCGGTGGTTGACGTGCGCGACGGCGCCGTGGACTGGCAGGCCGTCGACCACCTGCAGAAGGAATGGCGGCCGGCCGGCATGGTGGTCGGCGACCCGATGACCCTCGACGGCGGTGACCAGCCGATCCGGCGGCGTGCGCACGCCTTCGCGCGCATGCTGCGCGAACGCTACGGGGTGCCGGTGGTGCTGGTGGACGAGCGCTCCACCTCGGTCGAGGCCGCGCGCCGGTTCGCGGCCGGACGCGCCGGGGGCACCAGGCGACGGCGTGACGCCGGGCTGCTGGACGCGATGGCCGCGGCGATCATCGTCGAGCGCTGGCTGGAGGCCCCGGACCTGGCCACCGTCGTGCCGTGATCCCCGCGGTCGCAGGTGAAGGTGCACGGGGCGGTTTTCCCCGCCCCTGCCGCCTCCGGCGCGGGTGGCCGATCTGCGACAATGGCAGGCATGACCGCACAGACCGACGCTTCCGGCCGCCTGCGCCACCTCCTCACCCTCGATGGACTGCCGCACGGGACGATGCTGCGCCTGCTCGACCGCGCGCAGGCGTTCGCCGCCGGCGAGGTGCCCGGGCGCACGCTCGCGGGCACCGCGGTCTGCACGCTGTTCTTCGAGCCCTCCACCCGCACCCGCCTGAGCTTCCAGCGCGCCGCGCAGCGCCTGGGCGCGGACGTCCTGTCGTTCGACGCCGCGACCTCGTCCACCACCAAGGGCGAGACCGCGCGCGACACGCTGAAGAACATCGAGGCGATGGGCGTGCGTGGTTTCGTAATCCGCCATTCGGGCGACGGCGCGGTGGCCGAACTGGCCGCCGCCGCGGGCGAGGGGACCGCGCTGGTCAATGCCGGCGACGGCCGCAGCGCGCATCCCACCCAGGGCCTGCTCGACATGCTGACCCTGCGCCAGGTGTTCGGCCCCGATTTCTCGCGGCGCAGGTTCCTGATCGTCGGTGACGTGAAGCACTCGCGGGTCGCACGCTCCGACCTGCACGCGCTGCGCGCGCTGGGCGCGGGCGAGATCCGCGTCTGCGGACCGGCGGCGCTGCTGCCCGATGACGGCACGCTTGCCGGCTGCACGGTCACGCACGACTTCGACGCCGCGCTCGAGGGCGTGGATGCGGTGATGATGCTGCGCCTGCAGCGTGAGCGCATGGCCGAGGGCCTGGTGCCCTCGCTCGCCGACTACCACCGCGACTACGGACTGACCGCGGCGCGCCTGCGCCGCGCGGCTCCCGGCGCGGTGGTGTTGCACCCGGGGCCGCTGAACCGCGGCGTGGAGATCACCGACGAGGTCGCGGACGGACCACAGTCACTGATCCTGCGCCAGGTGGCCAACGGCGTGGCGGTGCGGATGGCGGTGCTGGAGGCGCTGCTGGGCTGACCTCCCGCGCCGGGCTCAGCGGCGGCGCTGCGCGAACAGCCAGTTCCACAGTTCCGGCAGGGCGTAGGCCGGGTCCCAGCTGTTGTGGCCCGCATCCGGGAACTCGGTGTAGCGGGCACCGGTGGCGCCGGCCGCTTCGAAAGCGGCATGCAGGCGGCGCGAGTATTCCGCCGGGACGAGCTCGTCCCGCGCACCGTGGAAGATCCAGACCGGGACATGGCGCAGGCGCCGCGCGACCGCCGCGTAGGGGTCGGCTTCCCCTTCCAGGCCGCGCACCGACATCGAGGGACGGCCCGGGTGCACCAGGCCGCCGCAGACCGGGACCAGCGCGGCGAAGCGGTCCGGAGCGCGCAGGGCGAGGTCCCAGGTGCCGTAGCCGCCCATGGACAGCCCGGTGAGGTAGATGCGGCCGGGGTCGCCGCCGAACTCGGACACGACGGCATCGAGCTGCGCGAACACCACGTCCGCCAGCTGGTTCCACTCGCTGCCCCCGGGGGCCTGCGGGAACACCACGATCGCGGGGAAGCCGCCGCCCCTGGCGCGCACCACCGGTCCCAGGCCGACCTCGAGCTGCAGCCGGTTGTCGCGCCCGCGCTCGCCCGAGCCGTGCAGGAACAGGATCACCGGCGGCCTGCCTTCCACCGTGCCAGGCGCCGGGACGTACACCTGGTAGCGGTACACCGTGCCGCCTGCGGCGAGTTCGCGCTCGACGAACCCGCCCGCGGCGGGAGGTTCCCCCGCGATGGCGCACGCGGCGGTCATCGCCAGGACTCCCGGGAACAGCATTGCCAACAGGCGCATGGCTCCACCTCCATCGCCTCTAGCGCAGCAGCACCACGGTGGCCAGGCCGAGGAAGCTGAAGAAGCCCATCACGTCGGTGACGGCGGTGACCACCACCGTGCCGGCCACGGCCGGGTCGATGTGCATGCGCTTGAGCAGCAGCGGCAGCAGCACGCCGGCCAGTGCCGCCGAGCAGAAGTTGATGACCATCGCCGCGGCGATCACCAGCGACAGCACCCAGTCGTGGAACCACAGCAGCGCCACCAGACCGACCAGGGCGCCGATCAGCAGGCCGTTGATCAGCGCCACGCGCAACTCCTTCCACAGCAGGATGCCGGCGTTGCTGGCGCCGACCTGGCCGAGCGCCAGGCCGCGCACCATCAGCGTCAGCACCTGCACGGCGGCGTTGCCGCCGATGCCGGCGACGATCGGCATCAGCACGGCAAGCGCCACCACCTTCTCGATGGTCGCCTCGAAGCGGCCGATCACGAATGCCGCCATGAACGCGGTGGCCAGGTTGACGCCCAGCCACACCGCGCGGCCGCGCACCGCGCGCCGGATCGGCGAGAACAGGTCCTCGTCCTCGTCCAGGCCGGCGGCGCCCAGGGCCTGGTGCTCGGCCTGCTCGCGGATGATGTCGACCACGTCGTCGATCGTGATGCGGCCGAGCAGCACGTTGTGGTCGTCCACCACCGGCGCCGACACCCAGTCGTTGTCCGAGAACAGGCGCGCGACCTGCTCGGCGGATTCGTTGACGTGGATCGACTCGAGCTCGTCGTCGATCAGCTTGTTGATCGGCGTGTTCGGCTCGTGGGTGACCAGGTCCTGCAGCGCGACCCAGCCGATCAGCTGGTTGCGGCGGTTGACCACGTACAGATGGTCGGTGTTCTCGGGCAGCTCGCCGCGCAGGCGCAGGAAGCGCAGGACGACGTCCACGGTGGTGTCGGCGCGGACCGTCACCACGTCCGGGTTCATCAGGCGGCCCGCGGTGCCCTCGGGATAGGACAGTACCTGCTCGAGGCGCTCGCGGTTCTCGCGGTCCATCGACTGCAGGAGCTGCTCGATCACCGCATCGGGCAGGTCCTCGAGCAGGTCGGCCAGGTCGTCGATGTCCAGGTCCTCGACCGCGGCGACCAGCTCGTCCTGGTCCATGTCCGCGATCAGGCTTTCGCGCACTTCATCGCCGACGTGGACCAGCACCTCGCCGTCGACCTCGGGGTCGACCAGGCCCCACACCACCACGCGCTTGTCCGGCGGCAGCGACTCGAGCAGGTTGGCGATCTCGGCCGGCGCCAGGGTGTTGACGAGACGGCGCACGGGGCCGAGTCGGCCGCTGTCGAGTGCATCCGAGAGCAGGCGCAGCTGGCGCGCGGTCTTGTCGTGGCGGACGGCTTCGGCCATGCGCGGCTCCGGGTTGTCGGGATGGCGGGCCGCGTGGGAACGGGCGCGCCGGATCAGGCGTTCATGCGCACATTATCGCGCGGGACGCGGAGGATGGACAGGTGGCGTTGCCGTGCGCGCGGATCATCCCGCCTCCGTGCGGGACAGGGCCCGCGAAGCCTCACGTGCGGGCATGGACCCTGGCCAGCCAGCGCGCGATGCCGTCCCGGTCGCGCGCGCGCAGCAGTGCAGGCGCCTTCGCCCGCAGGCGGGACAGGTCGCTGTCGCGGATCACGCGGCGCACCTCGAGCAGCGTGCCGGGGTGCAGGCTGAACTCCTCCAGGCCGAGCGCCAGCAGCAGCGGGGTGAGCGTGGCGTCGCCGGCCATCTCGCCGCAGACCGCCACCGGCCTGCCGTGCCTGCGTGCGGTCCGGATCACGTCGTGCAGCAGCCGGAGCATGGCCGGATGCAGCGGCGAGTAGAGCTCGGCGAGGGCGTCGTTTCCGCGGTCGGCGGCGAGCACGTACTGGATCAGGTCGTTGGTGCCGATGGAGACGAAATCGACCACGTCGATGAACGAGGACAGCGCGATGGCTGCGGCCGGCACTTCGATCATCGCGCCGATCGTGATCCGGTCGGCGACGGCATGGCCTTCCCCGCGCAGTTCCCGCGCCAGTTCGCCGGCCATCGCCCGGACCTGCAGCAGCTCGCCGCGGGTCGTGACCATCGGCACCAGGATCCGCACCGGGCCGTAGCCGGAAGCGCGCAGGATCGCGCGCAGCTGGGTACGGAACAGCCCCGGCTTGGACAGCGACAGGCGGACGCCGCGCACGCCCAGCGCCGGGTTCGGTTCGCCCTTCAGCGCCAGCCCGGTCCGGTCGGCCTTGTCGGCGCCGATGTCGAGCGTGCGGATGGTGATCGCCCGGCCGGTCATGCCGAGGATCACGTCGCGGTAGGCGCGGAACTGTTCCTCTTCGTCCGGCAGCTCCTCGCGTTGCAGGAACAGGAACTCGGTGCGGTACAGGCCGACGCCGGCGGCGCCGAGGGCATGGGCCTCGGCCACGTCCTCGCGCGACTCGGCATTGGCCCACAGCCGGATGTCCACCCCGTCCAGGGTGCGCGAGGGTTCGCGGCGCAGGCGGTGCAGCTGCTTGCGCTCCCGCTTCTCCTCGCGCAGGCGCTCGCGGTAGGCGCGCAGGTCGCTGGCGTCCGGCTCGATGACGATCTCGCCGCTGCCGCCGTCGACCAGCAGCACGTCGCCGTCGTTGACCAGTTGCAGCGCCTGCGGAGCGCCAACCACCAGCGGCAGGTGCAGGCTGCGGGCGAGGATGGCGCTGTGCGACAGCGCGCTGCCGCCGGCGGTGACCACCGCCACCACGCCCTGCGACTGCAGCTGCGCCAGCTCCGAGGGCGCGACGCTGTCGGTGACCAGGATCTCGCCGGCCACGCCCTGCAGCTCGGCCTGGTGCTTGTGGAGCGCGGCGTGGATCCGGCCGATGACGTGGTCGATGTCCTCGATCCGGCTGCGGATGTAGGCGTCGTCCATGTCCGAGAACACCGCCGCCAGCCGGTCGCGCTGCAGGCGCAGGGCGTAGTCGGCGCTGTAGCGGGCGGTGCGCACCAGCTCGTCCAGCCCGTGCAGCAGCTCGGGGTCGTCGAGCAGCAGCGCGTGCATGTCGAGGAACTCGCCGACCTCGTGCGCCAGCGCGCCGTGCAGGCGGGAGCGCAGCTCGCGCATCTCGGCACGGACCTCGTCGATCGCCTCGTGCAGGCGCGACAGCTCGACCTCGACCTGTCCGGCGGGGATGCGTTCCTCGGCGACCTCCAGCGCGTGCGGCTGGCGGACGCGGGCCCGGCCCAGGGCGCTGCCGCGCGAGGCGCCGTGCCCGGCCAGCGCCTTCCGCATCAGCTTTCCTCGTCGAACTTGCGCTCGAAGAGCGCGGTGGCGGCCTCCATCGCCTCGGCCTCGTCCTCGCCCTCGAGCCGCAGCACCACCTTCGTGCCGTGGCCGGCCGCGAGCAGCATGACGCCCATGATGCTCTTCGCGTTCACCTCGCGGCCCTTGGCGATCAGGGTCGCGCTGGAGCGGAAGCCGGACAGCAGCTGCACCAGCTTCGCGGTGGCGCGGGCATGCAGTCCGAGCTTGTTGGCGACGAGCAGTTCGCGTTCCAGCATCAGGGGTCCCTGGGTCGTGTGTGCCTCTGGTTGTCAGGCATCGTCGAAAATCACGCCGTTGCGGGCTCCGGCGGAGGCGACGGCGGGCAGTTCGTCCAGCGCCAGCTCAGGATAATTCATCACCCGCATCAGCATCGGCAGGCTGAGGGCCGACACCCGCCGCGCCGGGGTCCCCAGCCGCGCCAGCCGGGCGGCGAGGTTGCTGGGGGTGGCGCCGTACAGGTCGGTCAGGATCAGCACCCCGTCGCCGCCGTCGACCCGGCGCATCGCCGCGCTGGCCTGCGGCAGCAGGGCGTCCGGGTCGCCGTCGTACGGCACTTCGAAGGCCTCGGCGCGCAGCGGCAGGTTGCCGTTGAGCAGGGTCGAGGCCGTCGCCAGCAGCGCGCTGCCGATGCCGGGGTGGGTGACGAGGAGGATGCCGACGGCCATGCCGTCAACTTAACAGACGGCGGTGATTCCACGATAGCGGGGGGGCTGGACGGTGTATCCCGGCCGTGAATCAGTCCAGCTCCCGGTGGTAGGTGGCCACTTCCCCCCAGCCGCGCCGGCGGGCGTGCTCGGCCAGCATCTCGGCCAGGTAGACCGAGCGGTGGCGGCCGCCGGTGCAGCCGAAGGCGACGGTGACGTAGCTGCGGGTCGAGTCGCTCCACAGCCGAGGCAGCCATGCGTCGAGGAATTCCGCGACCTGGCGCACGAACTCGCCGACTTCCGGGCGCTGCCCGAAGTACTCCTGGACCGGGGCGTCGCGTCCCGAGAGCGGGCGCAGCCGCGAGTCCCAGTGCGGGTTGGGCAGGGCGCGCGCGTCGAACACGAAGTCCGCGTCGGCGGGGACGCCCTTGCGGTAGGCGAAGGACTCGAACAGCAGCGACGGCGACGGGTCCATGCCCAGGCCCAGCTCGGTGATCACCCGGCGGCGCAGCTGGTGGACGTTGAGCTCGCTGGTGTCGATCACCACGTCGGCCAGCGTGCGCAGCGGCTTGAGCGCCTGCCGTTCCAGGGAGATCGCGTCGGCCAGCGGCAGCCCGAGGTGGCTGAGCGGGTGCCGGCGGCGGGTCTCCGCGTAGCGCTTGATCAGTACCTCGTCGCTGGCGTCGAAGAACACCAGCCTCGGGTCGAAGCCCATGCCGCCGACCGCAGACAGCCATTCGGGTATGCTCGCCAGGTCGCCGCGGTTGCGCATGTCGATGCCGACGGCGAGCTTCTGCACCGAGCGCAGCGAATGGGTGGCGGTGCGCACGAAGTCGGGCAGCAGCTCCGCCGGCAGGTTGTCCACGCAGTAGAAGTCGAGGTCCTCGAAGGTGTGGAGCGCGACGCTCTTGCCGCCGCCGGACATGCCGGTGACGATGAAGAGGGCCTGTACCTGCGGGGATGGATCGTCGGTCATGGCGTGTTGCTGCTGCGTTCGAGGAAGTGGGAGTGCCGGGCCAGGAACGCCGCGGCCGGATCCACGCCCTTGGAGCGCAGGATGTGGGCGCGGGTGGCCGCTTCGGTCAGCACCGCCAGGTTGCGGCCGGGCATCACCGGCAGGGTGATCATCGGCACGTCGAGGTCGAGCACCCTGCGATAGCCGAGGTCACCGGTCAGCCGCAGCATGCCGTCGTCGTTGCGCTGCGGCTCGGAGCCGGGCCGGCTCAGGTGCACGATCAGGCGCAGGTACTTGTTCCGCTTGACCGCGGTGTCGCCGAACATCTGGCGGATGTTGAGCACGCCCAGGCCGCGCAGCTCGAGCAGGTCCTGCAGGAGCTCGGGGCAGGAACCGTCGAGCACGTCCGGCGCGATCTGGGCGAATTCCGGCGCGTCGTCGGCGACCAGCCGGTGCCCGCGGGTGATCAGTTCCAGCGCCAGCTCGCTCTTGCCCGTGCCCGACTCGCCGGTGATCAGCACGCCGATCGAGTAGATCTCCATGAACACGCCATGCAGCGTGACCCGCGGTGCCAGCGCGCGTGCCAGGTGGTACTGCAGGTGGTTGAGCAGCTCGTGCCCGCGCCGGGGAGAGACCCACAGCGGGGTCTGCGTCTCTTCCGCGGCCTCGCGCAGGTCCTCCGGGCAGGACTGGTTCTTGCTGATCACCATGGCCAGCGGCCGGTACTGCATGATCCGCTGGATCGTCTCCCAGCGCAGTCGCGAGTCCAGTCCGTCCAGCCAGGCCAGTTCCTCGGTGCCGAGGATCTGCACCTTGTTGGGATAGATGATGTTGAGGTAGCCGGCGAGCGAGGGGCGCCGGGCCACCGTTTCGACGGACTCGAGCACGCGCGAGGCGCCCTCCTGCCCGGCCACCCAGCGCAGGCCGAGGCGCTCGTGCTGCTGCTCGAACAGTTCGCGGGCGGTGATGCTGGCGTTCATGGGACGGGTGCGGGGCGACAGCCGGGCCCGAGCAGCGCGGCGCGGAGGGCCGTCAGGTCGGGGGCCCGGCGCAGGGTTTCGAGGAATTCCGGATCGGAGAACCGCGCGGCGATGGCGGCCAGGTGCTCCAGGTGCACCTCCGGCTGGTCGTCGGGCGCGCACATGGCGAAGACCAGGTCCACCGGCTGCCCGTCGTGGGCACGGAAGTCCACCGGGTAGGACAGGCGCAGGAAGGCGCCGCGGGCTTCCTTGAACGCCGGCCCGCGCGCGTGCGGGATGGCGACGCCGCGTCCGATCGCGGTGCTGGCCATCTCCTCGCGCGCGCGCAGTGCCGCGGCGATGGCGGGCGTCAGCTCCGGCGCGTTGGCGCCGAGCAGCCGCGCCGCGGCGTCGAGCACATGACGGGAGTCCACCGGGTCGACCAGCAGCACGATCCGGTCCGCGGCGAGCAGGTGGCTCCAGTGCATGGGACTTGCGCGGGGCTTTCAGCCGAAACTGCCATCGCGGACCGGGTTCCCGCCGCGATGGTGGTCGACCAGCTTCTTGCGGTGCTTGACCAGGAGGCGGTCGAGCTTGTCGGCGAGCAGGTCGATCGCGGCGTACATGTCCACGGCGGAAGCGTCTGCGTGGAGGGTCTTGCCGGGCAGGGTGACCGTGGCCTCGGCCCTGTGGTTCGGCTTGTCGAGGCCGAGCTGCACGCGGACCTCGAAGGGATGTTCGTAGTGCCGCGCAAGCCGCTGGAAGCGGGTGCTGACATAGTCGCGCAGCGCGGGCGTCACTTCGATCTGCTGTCCGTGGATGTCGAGTTGCATCGGAACCTCCTTCGGCGAGCCTGCAGCATCGCGCAAACCGCATGCGCGTTTGTCAGGAACAGGTTAACCCAGGGGGAGGCGGGGCGCGACCGGCCCGGGGCCCCACGGGCGTTCAGCCGATGCGCACCCGCTCGTGCGAGGAGGCGATGTTCATGGCCTCCCGGTACTTGGCCACGGTGCGGCGGGCCACGGGGATGCCGGCGGCCTGGAGCATTTCGGCCAGGCGGGCGTCGGACAGGGGCTTGCGGGGGTCCTCGGCCTCGATCAGGCTGCGGATCATCTGCTGGATGGCGACGCTGGAGGCGCCGCCGCCGCCGCCGGTCTCGATCCCGGAGGCGAAGAAGTCGCGCAGCGCGATCGTGCCGCGTGGCGTGTGCACGTACTTGCGGGCGATCGCGCGCGAGACCGTGGACTCGTGCACGCCGATCTCGGCGGCGACTTCGCGCAGGGTCAGCGGGCGCAGGGCACGCGCACCGAACTCGAGGAAGCCCGACTGCTGCCGGACCAGGCACCTGACCACCTTCAGCAGGGTTTCGTTGCGGGCCTCGAGGTTCTTCAGCAGCCAGCGTGCCTCCTGCAGGCAGCCGCGCAGGTAGTTCGCGTCCTCGCCCGAGGCGTGCTGGATCATGCGCTCGTAGGCGCGGTGGATGGTGAGCCGCGAATGCAGGTTGCCGGCCAGCGAGACCCTCCACAGGCCGTTGCGCCGGGTGATCACGCAGTCGGGGACGACGTAGTGCTCGCTGGGGAGGTCGCCATAGCGCGCGCCTGGGCGGGGGTTGAGCGAGCGCAGCAGCCGCAGCGCGGCCTCGGCCTCGGCCATCGGGCAGGGGAGGGCCTCGGCCAGGCCGGCGGTCCCCAGCTTCGGCAACCGGTCGATCAGGGATGTGGCCGCGGCCATGGCGGCCTGCAGGCCGGGGGTGTCCGCGGGCAGGGCCTCCAGCTGCAGCCGCAGGCACTCGCCGAGGCCGCGGGCACCCACCCCGGGCGGGTCGAGGCGCTGTACCTGGTGCAGCACCGCCTGGATCTCGTCCAGTCCGGCCTCGATCTCGGGCCGCAGGGCCTCGGCGATGGCTTCCAGCGGCTCGCGCAGGTAGCCGTCGTCGTCGATCGCGTCCACGATCGCCGCCGCGATCATGCGGTCGCGCGGGGACAGGTGGCCCAGGTGCAGCTGCCAGGACAGGTGGTCGTGCAGGGATTCGGCCTTGGCCAGGCGCTGCCCGGGGTCCGGGTCGTACCAGCCTTCCCCGTCCTCCCAGCCGGCCGTGCCCGCATCGTCGGCGGCCGGTTCCGGGCCGTCGTCTCCGCCGCCATCCCGGGCCTGGGATGGTGGCGCCGACAACGGCTCGTCCTCGGCCCAGTCGAGCAGGGGGTTGCTCTCCACGGCCGCCATGATCTCGGCCTCGAGCTCCTGGGCCGGCAGTTGCAGCAGGTGCAGGGCCTGGCGCAGCTGTGGCGTCAGGACCAGGTGTTGCCCCAGCGATGCCTGCAGGCGGGGCTTCATCGGTTCCCTTCCTGGAACAGGCGGGATGCCGGGTGTTTACAGCCGGAAGGACTCCCCAAGATAGACACGACGCACGTCCGGGTTGGCGAGCAGCGCGTCCGGCGCCCCCTGCGCCAGGACGCCACCCTCGTTGAGAATATACGCCCTGTCGCAAATGCCCAACGTCTCGCGGACGTTGTGATCCGTGATCAGGACCCCGATCCCGCGGAGCTTGAGGTGCTCGACGATGCGCTGGATTTCCCCCACCGAAATGGGGTCCACCCCCGCGAAGGGCTCGTCCAGCAGCATCAGCCGGGGGCGGGCGGCCAGCGCCCGGGCGATCTCGACCCGGCGCCGTTCGCCGCCCGACAGGCTGGCCCCGATCTGGTTGGCAACGTGGGAGACCTGCAGCTCGTCGAGCAGGCTCTCCAGTTCCCGCAGCCGGCCGTTGCGGTCGAGGTCCTCGCGCGTCTCCAGGACCAGCATGATGTTGTCGGCCACGCTCAGCCTGCGGAACACCGAGGGTTCCTGCGGCAGGTAGCCGACGCCCAGCCTGGCGCGCACGTGCATGGGCTCGCCGGTGATGTCGCGGCCGTCGAGCACGATCCTGCCGGCGTCCGCCGCCACCAGGCCGACGATCATGTAGAAGCAGGTGGTCTTGCCGGCGCCATTGGGTCCGAGCAGGCCGACCACCTCGCCTGCGTCCAGGGTCAGCCCGAAGTCACGGACGACCTCGCGCTGCCGGTAACGCTTGCGCAGTCCTTCGGCGACCAGCATCAGTTGTCCCCGTTGCCGGGAGGGGTGGTCCCGGACCTGTTGGCGCGCGGTTCGAAGATCAGCCGCACGCGCCCGCCGTTGCCGCCGCCCTGCACCTGCCCGGTGCTCATGTTGTAGACCACGCGCTCGCTGGAGATGCTGCCCTGTCCGGGCTGCTGCACCATGGCGTTGCCGGTGAGCACGATGGTGTCGGTGGCGCGGTCGTAGTCGATCCGGTTGGCGGTCGCGTTGATGCGGCCGCCGGAATCGTTCTCCTGGCTCATGTGCGCGGGCGAGCCGGTGAGCTTGACCATGCGGATCTCGCCGTCGCGGATGGTGAAGTCCGCTTCCGCGGCGCGGATGTCCAGCGTGCCCTGGGTGATGCGCACGTTGCCCTTCAGCAGGCAGGGCGCGCCATCGACCATGCGGCAGTCGCTGCTGTCGGCCTCGGCGTTGATCTTCTGGTTGCGGTCCGAGCTCCTGGCCATGGCGTCGTGGGCCAGGACCGCAAGGGTGGCCAGGACCAGGCTAGCGGCGGTTCGGTTCATGGCTCAGCTGCACCTTGGACAGGAGGAGGATGCGCTTGTCGGCGAGGTGGGCGCGCATGCCCGTGCCCCGCATTGTAGAGCCGGGGCTGGTGATGGTGACCGGAGCGGAGGAAACGGCCAGGTCCTTCTGCGGGAACACGTCCATTTCCGTGGTGTTCAGGATCGTGGTGCGGGCGGCGCCATCGGGACTGCGCGCGACCACGTTGCCGCGCAACCGGATCTCGTCGCTTTTTTCGTTGATCCAGCCGGTCTCCGAGCTGACTTCCCAGTGGCTGCCGTGGCGGTCGGGCATCAGGAACAGGGGGGTGGTCAGTTCCAGGGTGCGCGCGTCCGGCGTCTGCCGCAGTTCCGGCGCCCGCAGCGAGAAGGATTCCCTGCCCTCGGAATCGAGGGTGACCAGTTCGAAGTCGCGCAGCACGTAGTCGGAGCGCGACAGGTCGATCTCCCCGGCCTCCCCGTCCTGCGCCTGCCGCCAGGCCGACCACCCGGTGATGGCCGCGCCGGCGAGCAGCACCACCGCGAGCAGGGTGCGCCAATTCATGCCTGCCTCCCGGGGCCGAGCAGCGCCCCGACCTTGCCCTGCGCGTGCAGTACCAGGTCGCAGAACTCGCGGGCCGCGCCCTCGCCGCCGCGTGCCCGCGCGATCCAGTGCACCTCGCCGCGGATCCAGGGGTGCGCGTTCGCCGGTGCCGCGGCGAAGCCGACCCTGCGCAGCACCCCGAGGTCGGCGATGTCGTCGCCCATGAACGCGACCTCGTCCATGGCAAGGCCCAGGCGCGCGCGGATTTCCTCCACGCAGGCCAGCTTGTCCTTCACGCCGGCATGGCCTTCGGCGCCCAGTTCCTGCGCGCGGTTCCGCGCGACCCGGCTCTCGCGCGCGGTGACGAACGCTGTGGCGATGCCGGCGCGGCGCAACAGCACCAGGCCCTGGCCGTCGAGCACGTGGAAGGCCTTGGTTTCCACGTGGTCGGCGTCGAACCACAGGCGGCCGTCGGTGAGCGTGCCGTCCACGTCGAAGCAGGCCAGGCGCACCTTCGCCGCGCGGGCGAGGACGTCGGCCGCGACATCCGCGAACATGGTGTGCACGCCGGTCATACCACCCGCGCCCGCAGCAGGTCGTGGATGTTGAGCGCGCCGACCACGCGCCGTTGCGCGTCGATCACCGGCAGCGCGTTGACCTTGCGCGTCTCCATCAGCCGGGCGGCCTCGCTGGCGAGCGCGTCGGCGCCGATGGTGACCGGATCGCGGGTCATCACCTCGCTGATCCGCACCGTGTGCACGTCGAGGCCGGGGCGCGACAGCGTGCGGCGCAGGTCGCCGTCGGTGTAGATGCCCAGCAGGGTACCGTCGCCACCCACCACCGCGGTCATGCCCAGGCGCTTGCGGCTCATCTCGATCAGCGCCTCGCCGAGGGTGGCGTCCTCGCGCACGGCGGGGATGTCCTCGCCGCTGTGCATCACGTCGGAGATGTGCAGCAGCAGGCGGCGTCCGAGCGCGCCGGCCGGGTGCGATCGCGCGAAGTCGTCGGCGGTGAATCCACGCGCCTCCAGCAGCGCGACCGCGAGCGCATCGCCCATCGCCAGCGAGGCGGTGGTGCTCGAGGTGGGCGCCAGGTGCAGCGGGCAGGCTTCCTCCGGGACGCTGACGTCGAGGTGCACGTCCGCCGCGCGCGCGAGCGTGGACTGCGCGCGGCCGGTCATCGCGATCAGCACGTTGCCCTGGCGCTTGAGCACGGGCAGCAGCATCAGGATCTCGTCGGACTCGCCCGAGTACGACAGCGCCAGCACCACGTCGGCGTCGGTGATCATGCCCAGGTCGCCGTGGCCGGCCTCGCCCGGATGCACGTAGAACGCGGGCGTCCCGGTGGAGGCCAGGGTCGCGGCGATCTTGCGGGCGATGTGGCCGGACTTGCCCATGCCGGTGCAGACCACCCGGCCACGGCACGCGAGGATGTGCCGGCAGGCATCGCTGAATGCGCCGTCGATGCGGCCGGCCACGGTCTGCAGCGCCCGTGTCTCGATCGCGAAGACGCGGCGGCCGGTGTCGGCGAACGCCGCCGGATCCGGAACGGAGGAGGTCGCGGTCTTGGCCATACCCGGGTGGAGGGCTTTCCGTTAGGCTATTCCGTCCATTCTAGGCGCTCCCCGGCGCCGGGTGTCCGGGAACCGCGGTTCCGCCGGCACCGGGACTCATGCGCCCTTCAGCAGGACATCCCTTGGACGCGAACACCATCCGCCAACTGATCGAACAGGGTCTGCCCGGCGCCCGGGTCGAGGTGCGGGGCGATGACGGCGTGCACTTCGAGGCCGTGGTGGTCTCGGAAGCGTTCGCCGGCAGGCCGCCCCTGGCCCGGCACCGGATGGTCTACGCCACGCTCGGCGACCGCATGGGGGGCGAGATCCACGCCCTGGCCCTGAAGACGCTGACCCCGGACGAACACGCCCGCCAGCAGGAGCGCGGCTGATGCAGAAGATCGTGGTGACCGGGGGCGTGCCGCTGGAAGGCGAGGTCCGCATTTCCGGCGCCAAGAACGCGGTGCTGCCCATCCTGTGCGCGACCCTGCTGGCCGATGAGCCGGTGGAGGTCGGCAATGTCCCGCACCTGCAGGACGTGCGGACCACGGCGCGCCTGCTGGGCGGGCTCGGCGCGGGCATCGGCCACGACTTCGAGGCCGGGGTGGTCCGGGTCGACCCGCGCACCGTGGACAGCCTGCTCGCTCCCTACGACCTCGTGCGCACCATGCGCGCGTCGGTGCTGGTGCTCGGGCCGCTGCTGGCCCGGCATGGCGCGGCGGAGGTATCGCTGCCGGGCGGCTGCGCGATCGGCTCGCGCCCCGTGGACCTGCACATCAAGGCGCTCGAGGCGCTCGGCGCCGAGATCACGGTCGAGCACGGCTACATCAAGGCGAAGGCGCGCCGGCTGCGCGGCGGCCGGTTCGAGTTCCCGATGGTCAGCGTCGGTGCCACCGAGAACATGCTGATGGCGGCGGCGCTGGCCGGGGGCACCACCGTGATCGACAACGCCGCGCGCGAGCCGGAGATCGTGGACCTGGCCACCTGCCTGGTCGCGATGGGCGCCGACATCGAGGGCGCCGGCACGCCGCGCATCGTCGTGCGTGGCGTGGACCGGCTGCATGGCGCGCGATACCAGGTCATCTCGGACCGCATCGAGACCGGCACCTTCCTCGTCGCCGGGGTGATGACCGGCGGCCATGTGGTCGCCACGCGGGCGCGCCCGGACACGCTGGAGGCGGTGCTCGCCAAGCTGTCCGAGGCCGGTGCCGACGTGCGCGCCGAAGGCGACCGGATCGCGGTGGACATGCGCGGGCGCAGGCCGCGCGCGGTGGACATCGTGACCGCGCCGTACCCGGGCTTCCCGACCGACATGCAGGCGCAGTTCATGGCGATGAACTGCATCGCCGAGGGCACCGGCATCATCGACGAGACCATCTTCGAGAACCGCTTCATGCACGTGAACGAGCTGATGCGGCTCGGTGCCGACATCCGCATCGACGGCCCGCGCGCCACCGTGCGCGGCGTGGAGCGGCTGACCGGCGCGCCGGTGATGGCGACCGACCTGCGCGCCTCGGCCTCGCTGATCCTGGCCGGGCTGGTGGCCGAGGGCGAGACCGTGATCGATCGCATCTACCACCTCGACCGCGGCTACGAGCGCATCGAGCAGAAGCTGTCGGGGCTGGGCGCGCGGATCCGGAGGATCGACGCATGATGCGGGCACCAGGCCGGCTGTCACCGCGGCGCAAGGCCCTGCTGGCCACCATGGCCACGGTCCTGCTGCTGATGGCGGTACTGGGCTGGCTTGGCGTGGCCGGGTTTTCGGGAACCCGGCCTGCCGAGATGGACTGGAACCACGACGGCCGGGTCACCCGGCTCGAGATCCTGCAGGGCTACACCCTGGTGGTGGTGGACGGGACGGTCGAAGGCCAGCGCACCTGCCGCCGCTACGCGTGGCTGGGCGACCGCGCCAATCCGTTCCGTGTGGACTGCCGCACCGAGGTCAGGCCCGGCGCCGCGCAGTGACAGTGCTTCCGCCGCCCGGCGGGGTCAGCGCCACGAGGCCAGGTGCAGACTGACCGTTTCGTTGCCGCCTTCGGACTGGACGATCCGCAGCGGCACCGGAATCCCGGCTGCGACCCACACGCTGGTGCTCTTGCCGCCCGAGGCCGTGACCACCCGGGTCGCCTGCACCGTGCGCCCGCCGATGGCGATGGCCCCGGTCCCGGCGCGCCGGAATGACATCGGCCGCGCCTTGCCGTTCTCGATGACCCGGTAGTCGAGCGGCTTGCCCGCGGGGACATCACGCACCAGCGCCAGCATCAGCAGCAGGCTGTCGAGGTCGCCGGCCCGGATCTGGACCGGGCCGCGCCGCGAGGGCCTGGCATCGCCGGCCCAGGTCGCCTGCCTCGCGCGCCAGTCGAAGCGCGCCGGGACCGTCCGGCGCCGGCCGAGGTAGCTGGTGATGTCGCTGCCGCCCAGCGGCATGTAGTAGCCGCGCGCCTCGGTGAAAAGGGTGGCCTGGCTCATGGACGCGGCGAGGTTGTTGACGCTCAGCGCCAGGCTCCACTGGCTGCCACGCGGCGACAGCACCATCACCGCGTCGGCCGGGATGCCCTTGTATTTCGCGGAGTAGTTGGCCGTGAATGGCCGCAGCGCCGCCTGCACCGGGCCGACGGCGAGGCAGAGCAGGAGGGCGAGCAGGCAGGTGCGTACCGTCGGCTGCGTGGACATGCGGGGGCCCGTCCGGGGTGGCGATGGCGGATCAGCGGATCGACTTCAGCCGCAGGTCGATGTGGTCGCGGCCGTTGCGCTGCTGCAGCAGGCGTGCCGGCACCGGCAGGCCTTCGACGATCCAGGCGGTGATGGTGCGCGAGCCGTCCTGCTGCCTGACCCGCGTGGCCTTGTATTCGCGGCCCTGCACCGTGATCGTCTCCGTGCCCACGGGCTGGAACACCTGCCGGCGCGCGCGTCCCTCCTCGACCAGCCGGTAGCTCAGCTCCCGGCCGGAGGCGAAGTCGCGCACCAGCGCGAGGTTGAGCAGCATGCCGTCGACGTCGCCCGGCTGCAGGCGGACCGGGCCGCCGCGGCCCTCGCGCACGTCGCCGCTCCACGTCGCCACCCCGCGCGACCAGTCGTAGGTGGCGTTGATCGTGCGGTTCTTGACCAGCATCGCCGCCAGCCCGTGCTCGCCGCGCTGCGAGTCCACGGCCGACAGCGGGCGCCAGCCGTCGCCCGTGGCCTCGAACACCGTGCTCTGGGCGAGGCGTGCGCCGGCGCCCGTGACCTCGAGGCTGTATTTCCAGCGGTTGCCATCCTCCCGCGACAGGGTCATGCGGCCGGTGGCCTGCAGGCCCATGTAATGGGCCTCGTATTCGGCGCTGAACGGCTCCAGCGCCAGCAGCGGGCCGGCGAACACGGACAGGATGCCGGCCAGCGCCAGGGTCGCGGGGCGGAGGAGGGTGCGGATACGGGACGGGCTGGACTGCATCGTCATTGTGTGTCGACTCCCCTGTACTCGACGAGGCGCAGGTCGAGGCTGTCCTCGCCATTCTCTCGCTGCAGGATGCGGACCGGAGTGGGGACGCCGTCCGCGATCCAGAACACGGTCTCGTCGTTGCCGCCGTTGGTGCGTTCCACGCGCAGGGCCTCGTAGCCCAGATCGTCCACGGTCACGGTTTCCGGCAGGTCGGAGACGCGGTAATGATGGTCGCGTGCCTTGCCGCCGTCCACGAGCCGGTAGCGGAGCTCGCGGCCGGGGGCGGCATCCCGGACGGTCGCCAGGTTGACCAGCAGCCCGCTCATGTCGCCATCCTGCAGCGGGATGGGGGCGCGGCGCTTTTCACTGATGTCGCCCTCCCAGCGTGCGGTGCGGGTGTGCCAGTCGTAGGTGCCGGTGATCCTGCGGTTGAAGAACACGGCCGCCCTGCGCACGGTGCTCTGCGAGATCGGGCGGTAGCGCTCGTCCCACACGTCGAACACCGTGCTCTGGTCGATGTTGAGCCCGACGATCCCGGCGAAGCCGCGGTTGCCGCGGATGGACAGGTCCACCCGCCAGCCGTTCGGCACCGCGTCGGTACGGGTCACCTGCATGGTGGCGGTGCCCGCGCGCCTGCCGCCGTACCAGGCCTCGTAGCTGGCCATGAAGGGTTCCAGCGCGGCGGCGGGCGGGGCGGGCAGCAGGGTTGCGGCGGCCAGGAGGGCGGCAGGGAGCAATCGCATGCCGCGCATCATGCGAAGCGGTTGTTGGCTGCAAGCTGAAGCGGGTGGCCCAGGGGTGTGCCGTCCACGTGAACGGTCCGTTCATGCAGCGTGATGCGCCCGGCGGCCAGCCAGCGCAGCGTCTCCACCAGCAGCGGGTGTTCGCGTTCGAGCACGCGAGCCGCGAGGATGTCCGGGTCGTCTCCCGGCAGCACCGGCACCCGGGCCTGGGCGATCACGGGGCCGCCGTCGAGTTCGGGTGTGACGAAGTGCACGCTGGCGCCGTGTTCGCTCGCGCCGGCCTCGAGCGCCTGGCGGTGGGTGTGCAGGCCCTTGAACAGGGGCAGCAGGGAAGGGTGGATGTTGATCATGCGCCCGGTGCGCGCCTCGACCGCGGCGGCGCCGATGATGCACATGTAGCCGGCGCAGACGATGAAGTCCGGTTCGACCGCGTCCACCCGCGCGAAGAAGGCCTCGTCGAAGGCGTCGCGCGAGGGGAATGCCTTCGGGCGCAGGGATTCGGCGTGGATCCCGGCGCCGCGCGCGCGCTGCAGGGCCAGCGCGTCGCTGCGGTCGGAGAACACGCCAACGACCTCGGCGTCGAGGTCGCCGGCCGAGATCGCGTCGAGGATCGCCTGCAGGTTGCTGCCGCGGCCCGAGGCCAGCACCGCGAGGCGGCAGCGCCGGTGGCCGCCCATGCCGCTCATCCGATGCGCACGCGCATGCCGCCGGCGGGCTGCACGACCTGGCCGATGGCCCAGTGCGCGAGGCCGAGGCGGTCCAGTTCGGCCCCGACCTCGCCCGCAGACCGCGGATCCACGATCAGGACGAAGCCGATCCCGCAGTTGAACGTGCGCCACATCTCGGTGGCGACGACGTTGCCCTCGCGCTGCAGCCAGTCGAACACGGCCGGCAGCGGCCAGGACGATGCATCGATGTCCAGCCCCAGGCCTTCCGGCACCACGCGGATGATGTTCTCGGTCAGGCCGCCACCGGTGATGTGGGCCATGCCGTGGATCGCCGGGCCATGCGCGCCACGCAGCAGTTCCAGCACCGGCTTGACGTACAGCCGGGTCGGCTCCATCAGCGCGTCGGCCAGCTTCACGCCGCCGAGGTCGAGGTCGGCCGGGCGGCCGGCACGGTCGTAGATGCGGCGGATCAGCGAGTAGCCGTTGGAGTGCGGGCCGCTGGAAGCGATGCCGAGCAGCACGTCGCCGGCGCGCACGGTGGAGCCGTCGCGCAGCTCGGACTTCTCCACCGCTGCCACGCAGAAGCCGGCCAGGTCGTACTCGCCCGGCGGGTACATGTCCGGCATCTCGGCGGTCTCGCCGCCGATCAGGGCGCAGCCGGACAGCTCGCAGCCGCGCGCGATGCCGCCGATCACCTCGGCCGCGGTGTCCACGTCGAGCCTGCCGGTGGCGAAATAGTCGAGGAAGAACAGCGGCTCGGCGCCCTGCACCAGCACGTCGTTCACGCACATCGCCACCAGGTCGATGCCGATGGTGCCGTGGCGGTTGAGCTGCTGGGCCAGCTTGAGCTTGGTGCCGACGCCGTCGGTGCCCGAGACCAGCACCGGCTCGCGGTACTTGCCGGTCAGGTCGAACAGCGCGCCGAAGCCGCCGAGGCCGCCCATCACCTCCGGGCGGAAGCTGCGCCGGACCATCGGCTTGATGCGCTCGACGAGGGCGTTGCCCGCGTCGATGTCGACGCCGGCGTCACGGTAGGTCATGCCGGGGGCGGCGGGATCGGGAGTGTTCACGGGCGCTGGGCGGTGGCCGGGCGGGCCCGCGATTCTACCAGCCGCGGTGGCGGCGCCCGGCCGGGAGGCGCCGCCGACGGCCTTTGTGGCACCATTTCCGCATTCCGCCGCAGGCCAGGAATGCGCAGATGCACGTGTCGCGACCAATCGCCCGAATGCTCGCCGGAATGCTTGCGGCCGCGGCGCTGTGGGCGGGGCACGCCTTCGCGCAGCGCGTCGAGGGCGAGCGCGCGGTCGCGCAGAGCCCCTACGAGGCCGAGGTGCCCGTGCGCAGCCAGGGCGAGAGCGAGCGGGAGGCGGGCTTCGCGCGCGCCCTGGCCCAGGTCTTCGGCAAGCTCTCGGGCGACCGCAGCGTTTCCAGCCGCCCCGGCGTGGGCCAGGAACTGCGCCGCGCCGCCGCCTACGTCGAGCACTACGATTACCGCCAGGACGAGACCGTCGGCAGCGGTGGCGCGCCGAGCTACCAGACCATGCTGGTGGTGCGCTTCCGCCAGGAGGACGTGGACGCGCTCGCCGCGGCGCTGGGCCTGCCCATCTGGCCGCAGCCGCGGCCCAAGCCGGTGCTGTGGCTGGCGATCGACGACGGCCGCGGGCCGCGCCTGGTCGGCCTGGCCCAGCGCAATGCCGCGCAGCCGGTCCTGCGCCGTGCGATCGAGCGCGGCTACCGCCTTGGCCTGCCCCAGGGCAACGCCGCCGAACAGGCCGCGGTCGGCGCGATCTGGCGTGGCGACACCGGCGCCATCGCCCGGCTGTCGGCGCGCTACAGCCCGCCGATGCAGCTGATCGGCAAGCTCTACCGCAGCGGGAGCGGCTGGAAGGCGGACTGGATCTTCGTGGACGACGGCCGGGTGCTGTCGCGCTGGTCCGAGGAGCATGCCGATGCGCGCCGCGCGATGGCGACCGGCGCCGACGGCGCCGCCGACGCGCTGGTCGCGCGCTATGCCAAGGTCAGCCCGGTCGGCGAGCCGGCGGTGCAGCGGATCGTGTTCACCGGCATCCACGGCGCCGCCGACTACCTGCGCCTGTCCGCCGCCCTGCAGCGGATGTCCGTGGTGCGGGGCATCCGCCCGGTGCGCGCCACGCCCGACGGGCTGGAGGCCGAGCTGGACCTGCTGACCGGCCTGGCCGGCTTCCGTCGCATCGTGGATCCGGCCGTGCTGCAGGAAGAGGGCGGCGGCGACGTGCCCGTGTACCGACTGCGGTGACCAGGAGGCGCTGCCCCGCATGATGAACGGACATCCGACCGAGGACATCGCCCGCTTCCTGCGGCGCCTGCAGTGGGGGCTGCTGGCGTTCGCCACGCTGTGGCTGGTCTGGCTGCTGGGGCCGGTGCTGGTGCCGTTCGTGCTGGCCGCCCTGCTGGGCTGGCTGGGCGACCCGCTGGTGGACCGGCTCGAGCGCGCCGGCCGCTCGAGGGCGGTGGCGGTCACCCTGGTCTTCGTGCTGATGATCCTGGTCCTGGTGCTGGCCATGCTGGTGCTGGTGCCGATGGTCGAGCGCCAGATCGTGACCCTGGTCGAGTCGCTGCCCGCCTACCGCGACTGGTTCATCGGGACCGCGCTGCCGTGGGTCGAGGCGCGCACCGGCATCGAGATCAGCTCGTGGCTGGACCCGCAGCGGCTGTTCGAACTGGCGCGCACGCACTGGCGGCAGGCCGGCGGCATCGCCGCCACGCTGTTCGGCTACCTGTCCAGTTCCGGCTTTGCGTTCCTGGCCTGGCTGGCCAACATCGTGCTGGTGCCGATCCTGACCTTCTACTTCCTGCGCGACTGGGACCTGCTGGTCGCGCGCGTGGCCGCGCTGGTGCCGCGCGACCACATCGACACCGTGAGCCGGCTGGCACGCGAGGCCGACGATGTGCTGGGCGCGTTCCTGCGCGGCCAGTTCACGGTGATGCTGGCGCTGGGCGCGATCTACGCCATCGGCCTGTCGCTGGTCGGGCTCAAGCTCGGCCTGCTGATCGGTCTGGTCGCGGGCCTGATCAGCTTCGTGCCCTACCTCGGCGCGGCCACCGGCATCGTGCTGGCCCTGCTTGCGGCGCTGGTGCAGGCGCAGGGCTTCGACCTGAAGCTGCTGGTCCTGGTGGGCGTGGTGTTCGCCATCGGCCAGCTGATCGAGAGCTACGTGCTCACCCCGCGCATCGTCGGCGACCGCATCGGCCTGCACCCGGTGGCGGTGATCTTCGCGATCATGGCCGGCGGCCAGCTGTTCGGGTTCGTCGGCATGCTGATCGCGTTGCCGGTGGCGGCGGTCGCGAACGTGCTGCTGCGCTACGCCAACGAACGCTACACGAGAAGCCGGCTGTACGCGGGCGGCACGCCGCGGATCGTCGTCGGCAACGGCCCGGCGGACGCCGGCGCGACGGCGGAAGGGCGCGACCTGGACGGCTGAAACCGCCATGGCAAGCTTCCCGCCGCAACTGCCGCTGGCGCTGCGTTACCCGCCGGACCAGCGCTTCGAAACCTACGTCGCCGTCGATCCCCCGGGCGTGGCGCAGCTGCGCGAACTGTCGGCGCGGCCGCGCCGCGCGGGTGCCTTCGTGGCCGGTGCGCCGGCCACCGGCAAGACCCACCTGCTGCTGGCCTGCTGCGCCGAGGCCGAGGAACACGGGCACCGTGCCGCCTACCTGCCACTCGCGGCCGCGGCCGGGCGCCTGCGCGACGCGCTCGAGGCACTGCACGAATGCGCGCTGGTCGCGCTGGACGGCGTGGATGCCCTGGCCGGCAACCGCGACGACGAGGTCGCGCTGTTCGACTTCCACAACCGCATGCACGATGCCGGGCGCGCGGTGGTGTACTCGGCGCGGGCGTGGCCGGACGCGCTGCCGCTGGTGCTGCCCGACCTGCGCTCCCGGCTGCAGCAGTGCACGCGGGTGGCGTTGCACGCGCCGGACGACGAGGGCAGGCGCGAGCTGCTGCGGCTGCGCGCGCGCCGGCGTGGCCTGCAGTTCGACGACGCGGCCATCGACTGGCTGCTGCGGCGCGTGGACCGCGACGTCGCCTCGCTGGCGGCGCTGTTCGAGCGGCTCGACCGTGCCTCGCTCGCCGCGCAGCGCCGGCTCACCGTACCGTTCCTGCGCGACGTGCTGGGCTGACGGGCGGCGGTCAGCAGGTGCCGCCGCGCAGCTCGTCCTCGAGCGCGGCCAGACGCTGCGGGGTGCCGACGTCGGTCCACCTGCCGGTGTGGTGTTCGCCGGTCACGGCGAGGCGGCGCATGGCCGCGCGCAGCAGTGGCGCGAGCTGGAAGCGCGGCGGCGACATGCGCGAGCCGGGGGTGTCGCCGATCGCCTCGCGCCAGCCCAGGAACAGCTCCGGGCGGTACACGCCGATCCCGGCGAAGGTCAGCCTTGGCCCGCCCTCGGCCAGCACCCGTCCGTCCGGGCGCAGGTGGAAGTCGCCTGCCGGATGGTGCTGCGGGTTGTCGACCAGCACCAGGTGTGCATCGCCCGCGGGCGAGCGCGGCAGGCGCGCGAAATCGAAGTCGGTCCAGATGTCGCCGTTGACCGCGATGAAGGGATCCCCGTCGCCGAGCAGCGCCAGTGCATGCAGCATGCCGCCGCCGGTCTCGAGCGGGGTGGGGCCTTCGTGCGAGTACATGATGCGCAGGCCGAAGCGCGAGCCGTCGCCAAGGGTGGCGGGGAACTGTTCGGCCAGCCACGACAGGTTGACCACGACCTCGCGCACGCCGATCGCCGCCAGCTTCACCAGGTGCCACTCGATCAGGGGCCTGCCGGCCACGCGCAGCAGGGGCTTGGGCGTGGTCTCGGTGAGCGGGCGCATGCGCTCGCCCAGGCCGGCGGAGAACACCAGTGCCTTCATGCGGCGGCTCAGGCGACCGCGGCCTCGCCCTGCAGCGCGGGACGGACGTGCGCGTCGAGGATCCCGGCGAGCGGGGCCAGTTCCGGGTAGCGCGGCAGTACCCCGTCGAGGTAGGCGAGGAAGCGCGGCGCGTCGGCCACGTACTTCGGCTTGCTGTCGCGGTGCCTGAGCCGGGCGAAGATGCCCATGACCTTGAGGTGGCGGTGCACGCCGATCAGGTCCACGTCGCGGCGGAAGCGCTCGATGGGCGGCACCGGGATGCCGGCCCCGGTGGCGAGCGCGTGGTAGCGCGCGTGCCAGCCGCTCACCCGTTCCTCAGGCCAGCTCAGGAACGCGTCCTTGAACAGGCAGGCGGGGTCGTAGGCGACCGGGCCGCGGACCGCGTCCTGGAAGTCCAGGATCGCGACGTCGCCACCGCAGGGCATCAGGTTGCGCGGCATGTAGTCGCGGTGCACCAGCACCTGCGGCTGCGCCAGCGCGGCATCGATCAGCAGCCGGTACACCTGGAACAGGCGCTCGCGCTCGCCGTCGTCGAGCTTCACGCCCAGGTGCACGCCGAGGAACCACTCGTCGAACAGCCGCAGTTCGCGCAGCAGCGAGGGATCGTCGTACTCGGGGAAGCCGTCCGGCACCGGGATCGCCTGCAGCTTCACCAGGGCGGCCAGCGCCACCTCGAACAGGGCATCGGCGGTGTCGTCGTTGAGCACGTGCAGGTAGGTCTCGCGGCCGAGGTCCTCCAGCAGCAGGAAGCCCTGCTCGATGTCCTGCGCCAGCACGCGCGGGACGCGCAGGCCGCCCGAGAGCAGCAGCTCGCGGACCGCCAGCCATGGCCGCACGTTCATGCGGTCGGGCGGCGCGTCCATCACGATCAGGCTGGGTTCGTGGCCGGTGGTCCGCCAGTAGGTGCGGAAGTCGGCGTCGTACGAGGCCCGCTCCAGGCCCAGGGACGGGTTCGCGGTGGCGTTGCGTGTCCAGGCCAGGCGTTGCAGTTCGCGGGTGTCGGTTCCGGTCATGGGCACTCCTGCCGGCGGATGCCGGGTGCGCATAGGGTATCCGCTCCCGGCGCGCGGCGGGTGCGCGTGGACGGCGCCAGCGCCTACACTGCCGCCTGGACTGGATAACGGAACCACGGATGTCGGATCTGCAGCCGGTGTTGTTGTCGGGCGGCGCGGGCACGCGCCTGTGGCCGCTGTCCCGCGAGGCGCATCCCAAGCAGTTCCTGGCCCTGGCCGGCGGGGCCACCCTGCTGCAGCAGGCGTGGCTGCGGGTGGCGCCGCTCGCGCGCCGCGCCCCGCTGGTGGTGGCCAACGAGGAGCACCGCTTCCTGGTCGGCGAGCAGCTGCGCCAGGTTGGCGTGGAGCACCCGCGGATCCTGCTCGAGCCGGTCGGCCGCAACACCGCGCCGGCGATCGCGGCGGCGGCGCTGCTGGCGATGGCCGATGGCGCCGACCCGCTGCTGCTGGTGTTGCCGTCGGACCACGTGGTGCGCGATCCGGGGGCTTTCCGCGACGCGGTGGTGGCGGCGACGGGCGCGGCGGCGGAGGGCGCGCTGGTCACCTTCGGCGTGCGCCCGCACGGACCGGAGACCGGTTACGGCTACATCGAGGCCGCGGAGGGCGAGGGCCTGCGCGGCGTGCTGCGCTTCACCGAGAAGCCGGATGCGGACACCGCGGCCCGCTACGTGGCGTCCGGACGCCACTACTGGAACAGCGGCATCTTCCTGTTCCGCGCCTCGCGCTACCTCGGGGAACTGGGCGCGTACCGGCCGGACATCCTCGCCGCGGTGCGCGAGGCGATGCGCGAGGTCTCGCACGACGGCGATTTCGTGCGCATGGAGGGCGATGCCTTCGCCGCGTGCCCGGCCGAATCCATCGACTACGCGGTGATGGAGCGGACCTCGGCGGCCCGGGTGATGCCGGTGGAGATGGGCTGGAGCGACCTGGGCTCCTGGGCCAGCCTGTGGGAGCAGAGCGGGCGGGATGCCGACGGCAACGCCCTGCACGGCGACGTGGTCGTGGTCGACAGCCGCAACTGCCACGTCCACGCCCGCCGCCTGGTGGCGCTGGTGGGAGTCGAGGACCTGGTGGTGGCCGACACCGACGACGCGGTCCTGGTCGCGCGCCGCGACCGCGTGCAGCGGGTCCGCGAGGTGGTGGAGCGCCTGCGCGCCGAAGGCCGCAGCCACGCCCTGCGGCACCGGCAGGTGCACCGGCCGTGGGGCAGCTACGACGCGGTCGATGCCGGCGAGCGGTTCCAGGTCAAGCGCATCCGGGTCCGGCCCGGCGGGCGGCTGTCGCTGCAGTCGCACCGCCACCGGGCCGAGCACTGGGTCGTGGTCTCCGGCGTGGCCCGGGTCACCCGTGGCGACGAGGTCTTCGAACTCCGGGCCGATGAGTCCACGTTCATCCCCGCGGGCACCCTGCACCGGCTCGAGAACCCCGGGACCGAGGTGCTGGAGCTGATCGAGGTGCAGACCGGCAGCTACTTCGGCGAGGACGACATCGTCCGCTACGAGGACGCCTACGGCCGCGCCGGCGGGAACGGGGCGGTGGACACGGGCGGGGGGCGCCGCTAGGATCATACATCGTTCCATTCGGATGAAGCGATGGATCGGGCGCCCGGCGCCCGGGGCCCGCCATGAACCTCACCCAGCTGCGTTACTTCGTCGCGATCGTGGACGCGGGCCTGAGCGTCACGCTCGCGGCCGAGCGCGTGCATGCCAGCCAGCCGGGCGTCTCCAAGCAGATCCGGCAACTGGAGGAGGAGCTGGGGCTGCAACTGTTCGTCCGCCGCGGGCGCAGCCTGGAGGGCCTGACCCCGGCCGGCTGCCGGGTGCTCGAGCACGCGCGGCGGATCCTGGCCGAGGCCGCCAACATCCGCAGCTACGCCGCCAACGAGCGCGGCATCCATGCCGGCCGGCTGCTGCTGGCGACCACCCACACCCAGGCGCGCTACGTCCTGCCGCCGGTGCTGGCGGCGGTCAAGCGCGACTTCCCCGAGGTGGACATCGACCTGCAGGCCGCGGCCGACGGCGAGGTCCTGCAGAAACTGGAGCAGGCCGGCGCAGACCTGGCACTGGTCAGCACCGCCGGGCCGGTGCCGGCGGGCGGGCTCGCGGTGCCGCTGTACCGCTGGCGCCGCCTGCTGCTGGTGCCGGCGGGACACCCGCTGGCGTCGCTCGACCGCGTGCCTGCGCTGGCCGAGCTGGCCGCGTACCCGCTGATCAGCTACGAATCGTCCATGCGCGAGGACTCCTCGCTCCGGCGCGCGTTCGCGCAGCAGGGGTTGTCGCCGCGGATCGCGATGACCGCGCGCGAGGCCAACCTGATCAAGACCTACGTGCGCGCCGGGCTCGGTGCCGGGCTGCTCGCCGAGATGGCGGTGGACGGGGACGATGGCGACCTGCGCGTGCTGCAGGCACCCGCTGAAATCCCCGAATGCATCACCTGGGCGGTGTTGCCGCGCGGCCGCGTGCCGCGCGCTTACACCCTGGCGCTGGTGCAGGGGCTGGCGCCGCAGATCGACCGGCGCGACCTGCGCCGCGTGCTGGAAGGCAACCTCGAACCCGGCTGGCCCGCGCCGCCCGCATGGCGGGAACTGGCCGCGGCGCTGGCCGCCGCGGCCTGAGGCCTGCCGTTCCGGGAATCAGCGCTTCTTCCGCAGTGCGCCGACCACGAACAGGATCACGATCGCGCCGATCGTCGAGGCGATGAAGCCGGCCGTCTGGCCTTCCTTGTACCAGCCAGTGGACTGCCCGACGAATCCGGCGAGCAACGCGCCGCCGATGCCGAGCAGGATCGTCAGCACGATGCCCATGTTCTCCTTGCCGGGCTTGAGCAGGCGGGCGACAACGCCGACGACCAGGCCGATGAAGATGATGTAGAGCCAGTTGCTGCTGCCGAACAGCTCCATGCGGGATCCCCCCTGTGTGAATGGAGGCCCCACTGTGGCAGTTGTCCGGGGGTGGGTGCCAGTCCCACGTCTGCTGCAATGCAAAAACGGCGCCCCCGGAGGGCGCCGTTTTCGCGGGAGCGGGCGATGCGACGGCTCAGCAGCAGCCGTGGCCGCCGTGGCGGGTGCCGCTGTCGGGGGCCACCGCCGAACCGCGGGTCTCGCCGCGCTCGCCGGCCAGGTGGTGCTCGGCGATCACGCGCGCGACCGAGGCGGTGACCTTCTTGCCCATCGGGATGTGCAGGAACTCGTTGGGCCCGTGCGCGTTGGAATGCGGGCCGAGCACGCCGGTGATCATGAACTGGGCGCCGGGGAACTTCTCGCCGAGCATGCCCATGAACGGGATCGAGCCGCCTTCGCCCATGTACATGGCCGGCTTGCCGAACGCGGCCTGCGAGGCGGCCTCGATGGCCTGGGTCAGCCAGGGCGACTGCGCCGGCGCGTTCCAGCCGCTGGACGCCTTCTCCAGCTCCAGCTCGACGTGGGCGCCGTTGGGCGGGTCCTTCAGCAGCACGTCCTTGAGCAGTTCGCCGGCCTTCTTCCCGTCCAGGGTCGGCGGCAGGCGCAGCGACAGCTTCACCGAGGTGTACGGGCGCAGCACGTTGCCGGCCGAGGCCAGCGGCGGCATGCCGTCCACGCCGGTCACCGACAGCGCCGGGCGCCAGGTGCGGTTGAGCACCAGCTCGGCCAGGTCGCCCGACATCGGGCTCATGCCGTCCAGGAACGGGAACTTGGCGTACACGTCCTTGCCCAGCACCTCGGCCACCTTGCGCGCCTGCTCGACGCGCTCGGCCGGGATCTCCACGTGCAGGCCCTCGACGATGATGCGGCCGGTGGCCTCGTCCTCCAGGCGCGAGAGCAGCTGGCGCAGCAGGCGGAAGCTGGAGGGCACCACGCCGGAGGCGTCGCCCGAGTGCACGCCCTCGTGCAGCACCTTCACCGTCAGGTTGCCGCCGGCCAGGCCGCGCAGCGAGGTGGTGCACCACAGCTGCTCGTAGTTGCCGCAGCCGGAGTCCAGGCACACCACCAGCGAGGGCTTGCCGATGCGGCCGGCGAGGTGGTCGACGTAGGCCGGCAGGTCGTAGCTGCCGGATTCCTCGCAGGCCTCGATCAACACCACGCAGCGGGCGTGCGGGAGCTTCTGCTCCTGCAGCGCCATGATCGCGGCCAGCGAGCCGAAGATGGCATAGCCGTCGTCGGCGCCGCCGCGGCCGTACAGCCGGTCGCCGCGCAGCACCGGGGTCCACGGGCCGAGGCCGTCGTCCCAGCCCGTCATCTCCGGTTGCTTGTCGAGGTGCCCGTACAGCAGCACGCAGTCGTCGTTGCTGCCACCGTTGGCCGCCGGGATGTCGATGAAGATCAGCGGCGTGCGGCCTTCCAGGCGCACCACCTCGACCGTCATGCCCGGGACCGGCTGGGCCTTCGCCCAGGTCTCCATCAGCCTGACCGCGTCGTCCATGTAGCCGTGCGCCGCCCAGTCGGCGTCGAACATCGGCGACTTGTTGGGGATGCGGATGTACTCGATGAGCTGCGGGACGATGTCGTCGTCCCACCTGGCGCTGACGTAGCGGTCGATCCTGCTGGCGTCCATTGGGCTTTTTCCGGGAACGGGGAAAGGAAATGTTACCCCGGTTGCGGGGTAGGGGTTTTCCTACACGCGGCCGGGCTGTTTTCCGGCAGCGGTCCGGCGCAGACGGCGATACGCTGGACACAGGTGGTTCCCCGAGACTGGTTCCGCCGGCGCCGCAGGAAGTGATGCCGGCCATCGCTGGAACTGATCGAAGTTCAAGGAGGAACCATGAACGTGTTCAGGAATCTCGTTGCCCCGCTGCTGCTGGCGCTTGCATTCGTCGGCAGCGCCCTCGCCACGGAGAAAGTCGACATCAACACCGCCGACGCCGCCACCCTCGAGCGTGTCCTGGTGAACATCGGGCCCTCCAAGGCCCAGGCCATCGTCGAGCACCGTCGCGCCAACGGCCCGTTCCGCAGCGCCGAGCAGCTCGCCGAGGTCAAGGGCATCGGCCTGAGGACGGTGGAACTGAACCGGGACCGCATCGTGGTCGGCAGCGCGCAGGGCAAGGGTGGCAACGCCGGTGGCGCGCAGAAGGCCGGGGACCGGGCCACGGCCCAGTCCCAGGCAAAGGCCGCGCAGCGCTGAGCCAGCCGCTGCCGGCTTCGCAGGGACGCGATCCGGCAGACGGAGGGGCAGGACGTCCCGTGGATCCGGCAGGGATCGCCGTTACAGGGACGTAGCCGCCGCCCGTACCGCGCACGACGCGTGGTGCGGGCGGCATTTCCTGTCGGGCGTACACTTCGGGAATGGCCGCGTTCCCGTCCACAGTGCGCATCATCCCTGCGAACGGGTACCGGCGCGAGCGCTGGGCGAACGGCGCCGGCTGGACCCGGGCGATCTGCGCCTGCCGCCTCGAGGGCGCGCAGGGCATCGAGGTCCCGGAGTGGGACTGGCGGATGTCGGTCGCCGAGATCGAGGCTCCGGCCCCGTATTCGCTGCTTCCCGGCATCGAGCGCGAGCAGGTGCTGCTGTCCGGCAACGGCCTGCGCCTGCGCTTTGCCGACGGCGCCACGCACGAGTTGCTCCCGCCGCACCAGCGCCTGCGTTTCCCGGGGGATCGGGAATGCGCGGGCGAGCCCGTCGACGGCCGGGTCGAGGCGTTCAACCTGATGTGGCGGCGGGATGCGGTCGAGGCCACGCTCTGGCACCGGCCGCTGGTGGGTTCGATGGTGGTGTTCGTCGACCCCGGCACGACCTGGGCGGTGTACCTGCTGTCCGGACGGATGGCGATCGGCCACGGCCTGGACTCGCATGCGGACCTGATGCAGGGCGACAGCGCGCTGCTGCGTTCGGACGGGACGCGCACGCGCCATGCGCTCGACGGCAGCGGCGAGGCGCTGCTGGTGCGGATCCGTCCGCGCCAGGAAGCTCAATAGACGTCGCGGCGGTAGCGCCCGTCGGCGAGCATGGCCTCGACCTCGTCGTCGCCGAGTGCATCGCGCAGCACCTCGTCCACCGCCGGGGCCATGCCGCGCAGGCTGCCGCACACGTACACGGCGGCGCCGTCGCGCACCCACCCGCGCAGCAGGCCGGCCCTGGCGCGCAACGCGTCCTGCACGTAGCGGTGCGGCCCTCCGTCGCGGGAGAACACGCGATCCAGCTGTTCCAGCAGCCCCTCGCGCCGCCAGCGCGCGATGTCGTCGCGGTAGAAGTCGTCCCGGTCGGCGTTGCGCTCGCCGTACACCAGCCAGTTGCGGCGCGCACCGGCCGCCGCGCGCGCGGCCAGGAGCGCGCGCAGCCCGGCGATGCCGGTGCCGTTGCCGACCAGCACCAGTGGCCGGCCGGGATCGGGTGGATGGAAACCGGGGTTGGCGCGCAGGCGCGCGGCGATCGCCGTGCCTTCCGCCGCGTAATGGCACAGCCACCCGCTGCCCAGCCCCGGCGTGCCGTCCGGGCGGCGCATGCAGCGCACCAGCAGCCAGGCCGCACCCTCGTGCGGCAGCGAGGCGATGGTGTACTCGCGGTGCGGCAGCGGTTCCAGCATGCCGGCCAGCGCCTGCGGCGGCAGGCCGCGCACGGCGTCCACCCCGGGCAGGCGCGAGCGCGAGAGCGCCTCGCGCAGCGTCACCCTGCGCCCCTGCCATTCCACCGCCGCGTCGCCATCGAGGCCCAGCGCCGCGAGCATCGCCCCGACCGCGTCCGGGGCGTTGCACGGCCCGATCTCCAGCGCATCGCCGGCCTGCCATGCGGGGGTGGTGCCCGCGGGCGGACGCAGCTCGATGTGCCAGGCCTCGCCGCCGGCGCTGCCCGGGTTGAGCAGGCGGCGGGCGGCCAGCGTCCAGGCTTCGTATTCGGGCATCGCCCAGTCGGGCGCGTCGGTCGCGCCGGCGAGCAGGGCAACCTCGTGCTGCCAGTGGCGCAGCGCGGCCGGATCGCCGTTGTCCACCTCGGTCAGGTCGAACAGCGGGCGCGCGCCACAGTGCTGCAGCCACTGTTCGAGCCGGTGGCCGAAGGCGCAGAACCGGGCGTATCCGCGGTCGCCCAGCGCCAGCACCGCATAGCGCACGCCGGACAGGTCCGGTTCGCGCGACATTTCCCTGGCGACGAAGGGCAGGGCCTGGTCCGGCGGGTCGCCCTCGCCGGTGGTGCTGGCTACCAGCAGCACGCGCCCGTGATCACGCAGCGTCTGCGCGTCGATGGCGCCCAGCGCGCGCAGCGTGCACGGCGCGCCGGCATCGCGCAGCAGCTCGAACGTGCGCCGTGCGATCCCGTGGCCGAACCCGGTCTGGCTGGCGTAGGCGACGAGGATGGCGTCGCCGCCGGCGGTTGCGGCGGGCGGCAGGGTTTCCCCGTCCCGGGAGCGGCGCAGGGACCACGCGCACAGGCCGGCCCAGGCGAGCAGGCAGGCGGCGGCGATCCACCACTGCCGGGGACGCGGCGCCGCGGGCCACCACGGGCCGTCGTGCAGGAACGACAGGACGAGCGCACAGGCCGCGAGCGCGAGCAGCACGGCGGTGTTCGCCAGCAGGGCGCGCCGCCGGGTGCCTGCGGTGGCGGGCGTGGCGTTCATGCGGCCAGGCAGGCGTCGAAGGCGGGGGTGGACACAACGCGTGGCGCGCCGTCCTGCGCGCGGGCACGCACGAAGCGCGCGGCGATGCCATGGCGCAGTGCGAAACCGTATCCGGCGTCCGCCCCGAGCACGGTCAGCGCCGTGGCCCAGGCGTCGGCATGCATCGCGTCGCCGGCGACGACGGTGACCGCCGCGCAGGCGCCGGCGACCGGGCGGCCGGTGCGCGGGTCGAGGGTGTGCGCGTATTCGCGGCCATCGGCCTCGAACCGGTGCCAGCGCGTGCCGGAGGTGGCCACCGCCCGGCCGTCGAGTGCGAGGATGCAGGGGTCGCCGTCCGTGTCGTCATCGCCGTCGTCGCCGGTCTCGACCAGTACCCGCCACGGTGTGCCGTCGGGCTTGCGGCCGAAGCCACGCAATTCGCCGCCGACGTCCACCAGCGCCGCGGCCACGCCGGCGTCCTGCAGCCAGGCCGCGACGCCGTCCACCGCGTAGCCCTTGGCGATGGCGGAGAGGTCGAGCCGCAGGCCGCCCGGTTGGCGCGCGCGGCGGCCGTCGCGGTCGAGCTCGAGCCGCTGCCAGCCGCAGCGTGCGCGCAAGGCCGCGAGCGTCGCGTCATCGGGCACGGCACGCGGGCCGGCACCGGCGCCGAAACCCCAGGCCGCCACCAGCGCGCCGACCGTGGGATCGAACGCGCCGCCGCTGTCGCGCGCGATGTCCAGTGCGCATGACAGCACGGTGAAGAACTCGGGCGGCAGCCGGTGCCAGCTGCCCGCCGGCGCGCGGTTGAAGCGCGAGATGTCGGAGCCGTGCTCGAAGGTGCTCATCTGCGCGACCACGCGGTCCAGGCACGACTGGACGCCGGCATGCAGCGGGGCAAGCTCCGTGCGCGGCGGCGCGCACAGGTCCACGCGCCAGCGCGTGCCCATGGTCTCGCCGTACAGGCTGTGCACGACGTGTCCGGCGGTGGCGTGCGTTTCCGGGGGCATGGGCATGTCGCGGCGGCGCCGGGGCGCCGCGACGCGGTCACTGCGGCAGGACTTCCAGCGTGGCCACGTACAGCAGCCGGCGGCCGGTGGCCTGCGGGATCGTGGGCCTGTCGTCCTCCAGGCTGGCCTCGATCCAGTACATGCCCGGCTCCGGCCAGGTCACCCGCAGCAGGCCCTCGCCGTCGGTGGTCGCGTGGATCTCCTCCTGCGCGTTGCGGTAGCGGGTGCCGCCGCGCACGATCTCGAACTCCAGCCCGGCGGCGGGCCGGCCGTCCACCAGGATGCGGAAGGTCGCCTCCTCGCCGGCGTACAGGTCGTTGGGGTGCGTCACCGGCACCAGCTCGATGCCCTTGCCGGTCGGCGCCAGCGCGGTGTCGTCGGGCGCGCCGTTGGTGACGAAGGTCTCCACGCGGATGGCGGTCTGGATCACCTCGAGGTTCTTCGCGTCCTTCGGCACCTTCGTTTCCAGGTCTTCGGGCGTGGCGTTGCGCAGGAAGCCGCCGCGGGTCTCCGGCGGCGCGCCGGGGCCGGAGACCGGCCTGCCTTCGGCCCTGGCCTTTTCCTTCGCGGCGAGGCTCCCGGGCGTGTCCCAGCGCACCAGCAGGCCGCCGCCGGTGTTGGCGATGCGGTAGGTGCCCTGCTGGACGAGGTGGAGGTCGAAGGTGCTCCGGTAGCGGCCGATGCTGGCGTTCTCCAGCGGAACCGTGCTGCCGTCGGGCGCGGTGGCGGTGACGTTGTCCAGCCGCATCGGCACATGGTCCGGGAAGAACAGCTGGTTGGACACGGCCGCGTCGAAGGTCACCCAGACGTCCGCGCCGTTGACCACGGCCTGCGACGGGACGATCCACTGCTTGTGCGCGGATGCGGCCAGCGGCAGGAGCGAGGCGGCGACGAGGGCGAGCAGGGAAGTGCGTTTCATCCGGGGTCTCCTGGGAGCGGATCGGTCATGCCGGGTCACGGGCGCAGCGCGAGCCTGACCGTGCCCAGCTCGGTGTCGCCCTGCGCGCTGCCGTCCTGCGCCGCGCGCGCGGGCCACTGGAAGGGGATCTTCAGCAGTTCGCGGCCGCCGACCTCGCGCACGGCCTCGACCACCAGCGTGTATTCGCCGGGTGGCAGCTTCGACAGTTCGGGGTGCCGCTCGTCGAAGCGCAGGGCGTGGCGGCCGGCGGGCCGGGTCGGGCCGGTCACGCCGTCCACAGGCAGCTTCAGCGCGCGCCCGGACTTGCGCCACCACTGGCGCAGGTCGGGCAGCCACTTGGTGCCGTGGCCCTCGGCGGTGTCGCGCTGCATGTACCAGACCGCGAGGTTGGCCACGTGCTTCTGCGCCGCGTCCTCGACCCAGATCGCGACGTAGGGACGGTGGTACTCGGCCACGCGCAGTTGCGGGATCTCGACGTCGACGAGCAGCTCGGCGGCGTGCGCGGGCGCGGAGGCGGCGAGCAGGCTGCCGATGGCGATGGTCAGTCGTGCGTGCATGCGGTTGCCTTCCGGTTCAATGGATGAAGATCAGCGCCAGCAGCACCGGCACCAGCAGGCCGAGACCGACCCAGGGCCAGGTCATGCGCCGCTGGCGTGCATGGAGGCACAGCAGGCACAGCCCGGTGACGGTGAACACCACGCAGGCGATGGCGAACACGTCGATGAACCAGCCCCAGGCCGGTCCCGCGTTGCGCCCCTTGTGCAGGTCGTTGAGGTAGGAGATCCAGCCGCGGTCGGTGCGTTCGTACTCGACCGCGCCGGTTTCCCGGTCGATGCTCAGCCATGCGTCGCGCCCCGGGCCCGGCATGGACAGGTAGACCTCGCCGTCCGACCACTCCGCCGCGCGGGTGCCGGGCTGGACCTCCAGCGCGTCGGACAGCCAGTCGGCCACCGCGGGCGGCAGCGGGGCCCTGTCCGCGGGGGCCTCGGCGAGCGCCGGCAGGAGCGTCGCGGGAAGCTCCAGCCGGCGGTTGGTCACCTCCGGGCTGCCCTCGATCCGGCCGGCGTGGTTCAGGGTGATGCCGGTCACCGCGAACAGCAGCATGCCGGCCAGGCACACCGCGGAGCTGATCCAGTGCCACTGGTGCAGCGTGCGCAGCCAGAAGCCGCGGCGCTGCTGCGCGGTGATGCTGCGGTCCTGGGGCTGCGTCCGGGGCACGGCGTGACGGTCGGGATGAGGAGGGGGGGGGGGGACGGAGTATACCCTTCAAACGATAAGCGTTCTCATTTCCGGCGGCCCGCCGGGTCAGAACCGGACGTTGAGGCTCAGCCAGAAGCTGCGCGCCTTGTCCTTGTTGTTGTAGTCGTCGAAGTACAGGACCTCGTTGGTCCCGTCCTCGTAGGTACCGTCGCCGTTGAGGTCGCGGAATTCGGTGGCGTAGGTGGTGAAGTCGCGGTCGAGCAGGTTGTTGATTCGCGCGTTGACGGTGACGTGGTCGTTTACCGCGTACGAACCGCCGAGGTGGAGCACGGTGTAGTCGCGGAAGTACAGCGGCTCGCCGGTGACCGCGTGCACGCCGCGGTAGCGCTTCGAGCGCGACTCCGCGGTCAGGAACAGGCGCGCACGGTCGGACGCCTGCCAGTCCAGCGTGGCGTTGGCCATGTGCCGCGCGCTGTCGGTCAACGGCAGGCCGGCCTCGGCGCCGCTCTTCTGCTCGCTGTCGGTGTAGGTGTAGTTGGCGCGGAAGCCGAAGGCATCGCTGATCTGCCAGTGCCCCGACAGCTCGGCGCCCTGGATCACCACCTTGTCGATGTTCACCGTCTTCGTGCGGTTGGCGTAACCGAGCTCGGCGTATTCGCCGGTGGGCGAGCACTGCAGCGTGGTCCCGGCGCCACAGGGCTGCGACGCGATCTTGTCATCGAAGGTGTTGTGGAACACGGTGGCATTGAAGTCATGCCCGTCCGGGTGCTGCCAGTACACCGCCAGCTCGTAGCTGCGGCTGGTCTCCGGCTCCAGCTCCGGGTTGCCGAACATCGGGGTGGTGCCCTGGCCGCCGAAGCCGACGATGCCGTCGTAGAGCTGGGTGGTCTTGGGCGTCTTGAACCCGGTGCTGGCGCCGCCCTTCACCGTCCAGCGCCCGTTGATGGTGTAGACGCCGTACAGGCGCGGGCTGACGTGGTTGCCGAACACCTCGTGGTCGTCGTAGCGCAGCCCGGCGGTCACCGACAGCGGCTCGCCGACCTCCCAGGTGTTCTCGGCGAACACCGACCACATGTTGTGCTCCTGCACGCCACCGGGCCTGCCCGCCTCCATGCCGAACACGCCGTCGGTCAGTTCGCCGCGGACGACCTGGACGCCGGCCACGGCGACGTGGCGGCCACCGGCGCCATGGGGAATCTCCAGCCTGGCATCGAGCGTGTACTGCCCGCTTTCCAGCGGGCGTGGCGGCCGCGGCAGGAAGGCAAGCAGGCGCTGGTATTCGGCGTCGGGCAGGTGCGCGCGCAGGACTTCCAGCTTCTTCGCCTCGGACTGGTTGTTCCACGCGTTGGCGTTGCGGTAGCCCATCGCATCGCCCGGCGCGCAGTAGCCGTCGCCGCCGATGGCGCCGCCGAGGCTGGCGCAGGCGGCGTTCCAGATCTGCTGCAGCTCGCGGCGCTCGGCCACGGTGAAGGGCAGGGTGCGGCCCTTGTTCCGGGTGGAGACGTACGACAGCGCGACGAAGCTGTTGCCGAAGTTCCAGTTGCCCTCGTGCGCGAGCGACCAGCTGTCGCGTGTGAATTCCTGGGTCGGCGCGTAGCCTGCGCGCGGTTCGACGCGGCCGTTGTTGCCGATGCGCAGCACGGCGCCATAGTTGTCCACGGTGCCGACCGGGTATTCCTCGACGCCATCGTCGTTGATCCGGATCGAGTTGTCGTACTCCTGGCGCGAGGTGTCGTAATCGAACGTCACCGTCTGGTTGTCGCCCGGCGTCCAGGTCAGGGTCAGGCCCGCGGCCGTGTTGGTGTTGTCGACGGTCTTGCCGCCGCCGCCGAAGCCGAGCGCGCGCTCGTGGACCTCGCCCGCGGGATCGGTCACGGCGGGATAGACCGGGTTGGAGGCCTCGCGCCGGTAGCGGCTGCCGCGCACGGCGAGGTCGAGCCTGCCGGGCACCACCGGGCCGGTGACGTAGACGTCGGCCGTGGTGTCGTCGCCGTAGGCGTGGTCGGTCTCGAAGGTGTGGCCCAGGGTGAACGAGCCGGACCAGGCGTCGAGCGTCTTCTTCGTGATGATGTTGATCACGCCACCCATGGCGTCGGCGCCGTACAGCGTGGACATCGGGCCGCGGATCACCTCGATCCGCTCGATCGCGTCCAGCGGCGGGATGTGGTTGAACTGGTTGCCGCCGAAGTTGTTCGGGTAGATGTCGCCGTGGTTGTTCTGGCGGCGGCCGTTGACGAGGATCAGGGTGTAGTCCGGGCCCATGCCGCGGATCGAGATCGAGCCCTGGCCGGTCTTGTCGCGGGTCTCGCCGACGTCCACGCCCTCGAGGTCGCGCACGGCATCCAGCAGGGTGATGTAGGGGCGTTTGGCCAGGTCTTCGGGGGTGATGACGCTGATGCTCGCGGGGGCGTCCACGATCTTCTGCTCGAAGCCCGTGGCGGTGACGACCACCCGGTCGAGCTCCTTCGTCGCCATGTCCGGGGCCGTTTCGGCGGCGGCCGGTGCGGAGAGGCAGGCCAGGAGGGCGGCTGCGAGCAGGCTCGGGCGGGGGGTGGGGGAGAGGGTCATGGAGGTGCCTGGCTGAATGAAAGACCGTTGCTCCTGCAAATACTAATGAGAATGATTCGCAAATTCAATCAGGCGACAGCCCATGGGGCCCGGCGCCGGCCCCGGAACGGGGCGGGCCGGTGGCGCACATGCTCGGGCATGGCCGGTGGCGGCTCATTGACCAGGGTCAAGCCGCCAACCTGTGGACCGGGGGATACGGGGGGGTGAACCCCGCCGGGGAGGTCAGTCGCGGTCGTCGCGGACCCAGACGCCGCCGTTCTCGACCTTGACCGGGAACTTCGCGACGGGCGTGTAGGCCGGCGCGCACAGCGCGCGGCCATCGCGCACGTCGAACTTCGCGCCATGCAGCAGGCACTCGATGGTGCCGGCGGAGGCGTCGAATTCGCCGGAGGACAGTTCGAATTCCTCGTGGCTGCAGCGGTCCTCGAGCGCGTACAGCTCTCCGTCGAGGTTGAACACGACGATGCCGGCACCCGTGACCTCGTCGAAGGCGGTCTTCATCTCGCCCGGAAGCAGCTCGGACGTGGTGCAGACGTAGGTCCAGGTTTCGCTCATGCGGTTGCTCCGTCGAAGCGTTTTTCCAGCACCTCGAAGCGCAGGTCGTCGCGTTTGGGGATGCCGAAGCGCTCGTCGCCGTACGGGAACGGCTTCCTGATGCCGGTGCGTTGGTAGCCGCGACGCCGGTAATACGCGATCAGTTCGTCGCGCACGTCGATCACGGTCATGCGCATGACCGGCAGCTTCCATTCGTCGCGGACGATGCGCTCGCACTCGGCCAGCACCCGCGAGCCGATGCCCCGTGCCTGCAGGTCCGGGCGGACCGCGAACATGCCGAAGTAGCCGGCGCCGTCGTCAACGGCGACGTGGGCGCAGGCGAGGGGCACGCCGTCGCGTTCGAGCACGACGACGCGGCTGTGCGGGCGCTCGATGTCGTGGCGCAGGATCTCCGGGTCGATCCGCTGCCCGTCGAGCAGGTCGGCCTCGGTGGTCCAGCCGGCGCGGCTGGCCTCGCCGCGGTAGGCGGAGGTGACCAGGGCGACCAGGGCGGGGATGTCGCCGGCGGTGGCGGCACGGAAACGGGCGTCTTCCATGCCGCCGATTGTAAGCGGCGCCAGGCGGCGGGCGGCTATGCCAGAAGCCTGCGCACCTTCTTCAGCGCCGCGACGAAGCGTTCCACTTCCTCGTGGGTGTTGTAGAACGCGAACGAAGCGCGCACGGCGGCGGGCACGCCGTACCACTGCAGCAGCGGGTGTGCGCAGTGCTGGCCCGAGCGCACGGCCACGCCCTCCAGGTCGAGCAGGGTGGCCAGGTCGTGGGCGTGCGCGCCTTCCAGCACGAAGGACACCACCGCGGCCTTCTCCGGCGCGCGCCCGAGGATGCGCAGGCCCTCGATCCGGTCGAGCTCCTCGGTCGCGTGCGCCAGCAGTTCGGCCTCGCGCGCCTCCACGTGGGCCATGCCGAGGCCCTCGAGGTAGTCCACCGCGGCGCCAAGCCCGACGAAGCCGGCGATGTTGGGCGTGCCGGCCTCGAACCTGTGGGGCGGGTCGTTGAACACGGTACCCTCGAAGCGGACCTCGCGGATCATCTCGCCGCCGCCGAGGAACGGCGGCATCGCCTGCAGGTGCTCGCGTCGTGCCCAGAGCCCGCCGGTGCCGGTGGGGCCGCACATCTTGTGCCCGGTGAATGCGTAGAAGTCGCAGCCGATCGCGGCCACGTCCACCGGCCGGTGCGGCACGGCCTGCGAGCCGTCCACCACGGTGGTGATGCCGCGCCTGCGCGCCTCGCGGCAGATCTCGCGTACCGGGTTGACCGTGCCCAGCACGTTGGAGACATGGGCCACGGCCAGCAGCTTCACGTCGCCGGTCATCGCCGCGCGCAGCGCGTCCAGGTCGAGGGTGCCATCCTCGCGGATCTCCGCCACCCGGATCGCCGCGCCCGTGCGTCCGGCCACGATCTGCCACGGCACGATGTTGGCATGGTGCTCCATGCGCGAGACCAGGATCACGTCGCCGGGCTGCAGCCGGGGCAGCGCCCAGGAGTAGGCGACCAGGTTGATCGCGAAGGTGGTACCGCTGCACAGGACCAGCTCGTCCGGGCGGACGTTGAGGAAGCGGGCGAGCTTCGCGCGCGCGCCCTCGTAGGCCTCGGTGGCCTCGGTGCCGAGCGTGTGCACGGCGCGGCTGACGTTGGCGTTGTGGCGGCGGTAGAAGCCGTCCACCGCCTTGATCACCGCGTCGGGCTTCTGCGAAGTATTGGCGCTGTCCAGGTACACCAGCGGCTTGCCATGCACCTGGCGCCGCAGCAGCGGGAAGCCGGCGCGGACGATGTCCCAGTCCGGCGGGGTGCAGGCGGGCATGGGCTCCATCTCAGGCCTCCAGTCCGGACAGCGCCCCGTCGAGTCGCGCCTCGAGCAGGGCGCGCACGTCGTCGCCGGCCATGGCGGCCAGCGGCTCGCGGCAGAAGGCGGCGGTCAGCAGGCGCCGCGCCTCGGCGTGCGGGAGGCCGCGCGAGCGCAGGTAGAACAGCGACTGCGGGTCGAGCCGGCCGACGGTCGCGCCGTGGGCGGCCTGGACCTCGTCTGCGTGGATCTCGAGCACCGGCTGGGTGTCGATCTCGGCCTGCTCGGACAGCAGCAGGTTCTTGTTCGACAGCGCGGCCCGGGTACCGTCCGCACCCTCGCGGATCAGGATCCCGCCGTGGAATACCGCGCGCGCGCGGCCGGCGCCGAGCCCGCGCCAGACCAGCTCGCAGGCAGTGTCGCGGGCGGCGTGGTCGATGCCGAGGCGGGTGTCGAGGTGGCGGCGCCCGGACGCGAGCAGCACGCCGTTGGCGACCAGGCGCGCGGCATCACCCCCGAGCCGCACGTTCAGTTCATGCCGTGACAGCGCGCCGCCGAGTTCGAGGTCGGCGCGGCGGTACTCCGCGTCGCCGGCCAGCACGGCGTCGGTCCGATGCAGCAGGGTCGCGCGTTCGCCTTCGCCCTGGATGCGCGCGTGCGCAAGTTGCGCGCCGGCGGCCAGCCGGACCCGGGTGAGGACGTTGGCCAGACCGGCGTGCGGCGAGGCGGCGAGATGGTGCTCGACCACCGCCAGGCGGGCACCTTCCTCCAGTTCGACCAGGTTGTGCAGGTGCCAGGCGCGGTCGGCACCGTCGCCCGCGCCCAGGAACACCAGGTGCACGGGCCGGTCGCCGCGGATGCTGGCGTTGGCGTGCAGCAGCGCGCCCTCGCTGGCCAGCGCGGCGTTGAGCCGCGCGAACACTTCCTCAGGACGCCCGTAGCGATCCCCGGAGATGCGCGTGGCGATGTCGTCCGCGGACAGCGGGCGGAGGGAGACGCCTTCGGGCAGGCCCGCGGTATCGGACAGGGCGGGTGCGTACAGGCCGTTGACGAACACCAGGCGCGGGGCAGGGATGGCGGCGAGCGCCGCCGGGTCGACCCCCGGCAGCGTGGACGCCGGGGAGAACGCGCGGCGTTCGAGCTGGCGCAGGTGCGTGTACTTCCACGCTTCCGTCCGCGGGCCTGGCAGGCCGTCGCGCAGGGCCGCGTCGAGCAGCGCGCGGCGCGCGGCATCGCCGGAGAATGCGGACGCCAGCGATTCGAGCAGCGGGCTGGTCACGCCACGGCCTCCGGCGTGCGCCGCCCGGCGATCCAGGCGTAACCGTGCTGTTCCAGCTGCTGCGCCAGCTCCGGGCCGCCGGTCTGGACGATGCGGCCGTCGGCCAGCACGTGCACCACGTCCGGCCTGATGTACTCCAGCAGGCGCTGGTAGTGGGTGATGACCAGGAACGAACGCTCGGCGGTGCGCAGGGCATTGACGCCGTCGGCCACGGTCTTGAGCGCGTCGATGTCCAGGCCCGAGTCGGTCTCGTCCAGGATCGCCAGCTTCGGCTCGAGCACGGCCAGCTGGAAGATCTCGTTGCGCTTCTTCTCGCCGCCGGAGAAGCCCTCGTTGACGCCGCGGTGCAGCAGCTCGTCCTTCAGGTGCAGCACGGCCAGCTTCTCGCGCACCAGCTTGAGGAACTGCATCGAGTCCAGCTCTTCCTGGCCGCGCGCCTTGCGCTGGGCGTTGAGCGCCGCGCGCAGGAAGTAGGTGTTGTTCACCCCGGGGATCTCCACCGGGTACTGGAAGGCCAGGAACAGGCCGGCGGCGGCGCGCTCCTCCGGTTCCAGCTCCAGCAGCGCCCGGCCGTCGAACTCGACCGAGCCGGCGGTCACCTCGTAGCCGTCGCGTCCGGCCAGGATGTTGCCCAGGGTGGACTTGCCGGCGCCGTTGGGGCCCATGATGGCGTGCACCTCGCCCGGCTTCACTTCCAGCGACAGGCCCTTGAGGATTTCCTTGCCGGCGACGCTGGCGTGCAGGTTCTCGATCTTCAGCATGATGTCTTCCGTGGCGGGCGCGGCCCGCCCTTGCGATTGGGTTGCGGCAGCGGGCTTCTTCAGCCCACGCTGCCCTCCAGGCTCACTTCCAGCAGCTTCTTGGCCTCGACCGCGAACTCCATCGGCAGCTCGCGGAAGACCTCCCTGCAGAAGCCGTCCACGATCATCGAGACGGCGTCCTCTTCGGAGATGCCGCGGCTGCGGCAGTAGAACAGCTGGTCCTCGCTGATCTTGGAGGTGGTGGCCTCGTGCTCGACGGTGGCGCCGGGGTTCTTCACCTCGATGTAGGGGAAGGTGTGGGCGCCGCAGCGCTTGCCGATCAGCAGGCTGTCGCACTGGGTGTAGTTGCGCGCGCCGTCGGCGTTGCGGTCCACCTTCACCAGGCCGCGGTAGGTGTTCTGGCCACGGCCGGCGCTGATGCCCTTGGAGACGATCTTGGACTTGGTGCGCTTGCCGACGTGGATCATCTTGGTGCCGGTGTCGGCCTGCTGGCAGTGGTGGGTCAGGGCCACCGAATGGAACTCGCCCACCGAGTCGTCGCCCAGCAGCACGCAGGACGGATACTTCCAGGTGATGGCCGAGCCGGTCTCCACCTGGGTCCAGGTGACCTTGCTGCGCGCGCCGCGGCACTCGGCACGCTTGGTCACGAAGTTGTAGATGCCGCCGCGGCCTTCCTCGTCGCCGGGGTACCAGTTCTGGACCGTGGAGTACTTGATCTCGGCATCATCCAGCGCCACCAGCTCCACCACCGCCGCGTGCAGCTGGTTCTCGTCACGCATCGGCGCGGTGCAGCCTTCCAGGTAGGAGACGTAGGCGCCCTCCTCGGCGATGATCAGGGTGCGCTCGAACTGGCCGGTATGGCCGGCGTTGATGCGGAAGTAGGTGGACAGCTCCATCGGGCAGCGCACGCCCCTGGGGATGAACACGAAGCTGCCGTCGGAGAACACCGCCGAGTTGAGCGCGGCGAAGTAGTTGTCGCCCGGCGGCACCACGCTGCCCAGGTACCTGCGCACCAGGTCGGGGTGCTCGCGGATGGCCTCGGACATGGAGCAGAAGATGATGCCCTTCTCGGCCAGCTCCCTGCGGAAGGTGGTCCCCACCGAGACCGAGTCGAACACCGCGTCCACGGCCACGCCGGCCAGCCGCGCGCGCTCGTGCAGCGGCACGCCGAGCTTCTCGTAGGTCTCGAGCAGTTCCTTCGGCACCTCGTCGAGCGACTTGTACTTCGCCTTCGGCGCGCTGTAGTAGCTGATCGCCTGGAAGTCGATCGGCGCGATCTTCAGCCTGGCCCATTGCGGCATGGGCATGGTCAGCCAGTGCCGGTAGGCGGCCAGCCGCCATTCGGTCATCCACTCCGGCTCCTGCTTCCTGGCGGAGAGCTCGCGGATGACGTCCTCGTCCAGGCCGGGCGGGAGCGAGTCGGATTCGATCGGGGTGACGAAGCCGGCCTCGTAGCGGCGGCCGAGGCGTTCGTGGATCTCCCGGTTGGCGATCGGTTCTGCGGTTTCGGTGGCCATGGGGCTGCCCTGGGGGGTCATGCGCCGGCGAGGCGCGCGGGGATGCGCTTCGCCGCGGAGGGAGTCGGGAGCGGCGCGTCGCCCAGCATGTGCGCCAGGCTCACGCCGCGCAGCGCGTCCGCGACGACGTCGTTGATCCGGCGCCAGTTCGCGCGCACGCCGCACTGGTGGGAGATGCCGCATTCGCCGTGGTCCAGGCTGCACTCGGTCATCGCCAGCGGGCCCTCCATCGCCTCGACGATCTCGATCAGGCTGATGTCGGCGGCGGGGCGCGCCAGCTTGTAGCCGCCGTGGGCGCCGCGGAAGCCCGCGACCAGCCCGGCCTGGGCCAGCGGCTTGAGCACCTTGCTGACCGTGGGCACCTCGAGGCCGGCGCGTTCGGCCAGTTCCGAGGCGCTGAGCACCTCGTCCGGCCGCGACGCGAGCACGGTCAGCACCACGGTGGCGTAGTCGGTGAGGCGGGTGACCCGGAGCACGGGAATGCGGTTGGTCCTTTAAAGTGGACCAAAATTGTACGCTTTCCGGTGGCCCGGCTCAAACCGGGTCTCCCCCCCGCTCCGCGGGCAGGCCGCCGTGGCCGGCCCCGGAAGGGCGGTGACGTGCCGCGGGCCGCATCGGCCGTTGCGGTGGCGCGGGCCGCGCCGGGGACCGCGGGCGGGAAGGTGGCGGCCCCGGTGCGCCGCGCATGCCACAATGCCTGTCCAGCCAGGAACAGATCCACCGATGCCGAAGGGAAAGAAGGAAAAGAAGATCGAGGCCCGCCGCTCCCCCATCCACGGCAGGGGCGTGTTCGCCATCAGGCCGATCAGGAAGGGCGAACGCATCATCCAGTACAAGGGCAAGCTGCGGACCCACGAGGAAGTCGACGAGGAATACGGCGGCGAGGAGGAGAACGGGCATACCTTCCTGTTCACCCTCAACGACCACTACGTGATCGACGCGAACATCCGCGGGAACATCGCCCGCTGGATCAACCACAGTTGCGACCCGAACTGCGAGTCCGAGATCGAGGAAGACCCGGAGGGGCGCCCGGAGAAGGACAAGGTCTTCATCTACGCGATCCGCGACATCCGGCCGGGCGAGGAGCTGACCTACAACTACGGCATCGTGCTCGACGAGCCGCATACGCCCAGGCTGAAGAAGTTGTGGGCCTGCCACTGCGGCGCGAAGAACTGCACCGGGACGATGCTGCAGCCCAAGCGCAGGCGCCGGAGCTGATCCGGCCCGGATGCGCCGCGGCCGTGAATGGTTGCCGTGACCGGTGGCGGATGATCACCCCCGGTGCCGGCGCCTAGCCTGCGCCGGGAACAATTCCGGGGAGGCTCCAGGTGTCGAGGCGCGTTGCGGGGTACCTGCTGGCAGCGCTGCCGGTGCTCGCCGCGCCGGCGTCCGCGGTCGAGATCGACGGTCGCATCGACCCGTCCGAGTGGGAGGGCGCGCTGCACGTCACCGACTTCCGCAAGGTCCAGCCGCTGACCGGCGAGCCGGGCACGTTCCGCACCGAGGCCTGGGTGCTGGCGACGCCACGCGGGCTGGCGGTCGCGTTCCGCAGCGAACAGCCCCCGCACGTGCCGCGCACGCGGCAGAAGGTACGGCGTGACTTCGAGGAGCAGGTGGACCGGGTCAACCTGTTCGTGGACTTCGACGGCGACGGCCGCACCGGCTATGCCTTCACCGTCAGCTCGACGGGCGGAATCGCCGACGAGATCATCACCGACGAGAACCGGTTCAACAGCGACTGGGACGGGCCCTGGCTGCAGGCCGTCTCGGAGGACGAGGCCGGCTGGTCGGTGGAACTGCTCGTGCCCTGGCACACCGCGCGCATGCGTCCCGCCAGCGGGGGCGGCAGGACGCTGAAGATCTGCCTGTCGCGCGTGGTCGCCGCCACCGGCGAACGCGTGTCCTGGCCGGCGGCCAGCTACGATCGGCCGCGGTTCCTGTCGGACTTCGCCCCGGTCGAGGTGCCGGCGTACACCCAGTCCCTGCTGGCGGTCACGCCATACGTCTCCAGCCTGTACGACGCGGCCGGGGGCAGCCACGGCTCGAAGGCCGGGCTCGACGTGTTCTGGAAGCCGGAAGGGCGCCTCCTGCTCGCGGCGACGGTGAACCCGGACTTCGGCCAGGTCGAAAGCGACGACCTGGTCATCAACTTCTCCGCGACCGAGACCTTCATCAGCGACAAGCGCCCGTTCTTCACCGAGAACCAGGGGCTGTTCGACCTGACCACGCCTTCCGACAACAGCCAGCAGCTCTACACCCGGCGCGTGGGCAGCACCGGCGGGATCAAGGCGGCCGCCAAACTGCTCGGCGGGATCGGGCGGGTGAACTACGGCCTGTTTTCCGCGGTGGAGGGCGGGCCGGACGGGCGCAGTTTCCACGCCCTGCGCGTGGTGCACGACTTCGAGGACCAGAACTTCGGCGCGATGCTGACCCGGGTGGACCAGGACTCGACCGGCCGCAGGGCAACCGTACTCGGCATCGACCACAACTGGCGCCCGACGGCGCGCCTGAGCGTGCGCACGCGCCTGCTGGGCAGCCGCACGGATGGGGCCGACGGCAGGAGCAGAGACATCGGCGCGACGCTGTGGGCCGACTACGAGATGGACGGTGGCTGGCGGCAGCAGTGGATCGCCATGCACTTCGGCGACCGGCTCGAACTCAACGATTTCGGGTACCTGTCGCGAAACAGCCTCGACTACCTGCATTGGGAGGTGCGCAGGCGGTTCACCGGCCTGCCGGAATCCTCGCGCTACTCCTCGGTGGATTGGCGCTGGCGCGTGAGCACCAGCCGCAACGGCCACGGCATCGGGCTCGGCGACCAGTTCCGGATCGTCCGCCAGGCGCAGCTGCGCAACGGCGGATACGAATTCGCGCAGCTCAACATCAATGCCGCCGGCACCAGCGACCTGCTGCTGTTCGGCAACGGCCTTGCACGGCTGCCGCCGTACTTCAACGCCTATTACGACTACAGCCGCCCGCGCCGGGGCGACTGGGCATATACCGCGCAGGCCGAAGCGAACAGCGGCGGGCTGGCCGGGAACAGGAAAATCGGCATGGGGCTGGGCTACGAGGCGACGTATTTCGCCAGCGACGCCTTCAGCATCCGCGCCGGGTTCTACGCCTTCCGCGTGCCCGACTGGCTGGTGTGGCAGTCGGGCAACCTGGCCGGCGGGTTCGAACGGCGCCAGCTCGAGCTCGGCGCCGGCGTGGACTGGGCGATCGACGGCCGCAACGAACTGCGGGTGAAGCTGCAGGCCATCGCACTGGACGCGAGGAACCACGGGGCATGGCGTTTCGACCCCGATGGACGGGCGCTGGCAGCGGACGATCCGGTCGGCGACTTCACCGTCCGCAACCTCGGGCTCCAGGTGCGCTACCGCTACGAACTGGCGCCGCTGTCCCACCTGTACGTGGTGTATGCACGTGGCGGCTACCAGCGGTTGCCGGGGACCGACAGCCTCGGCAGCCTGCTGGGGGACAGCCTGCGGCTGCGCGACGACGAGCAGCTGCTGGTCAAGCTGAACTACCGCTTCGAGCTTTGAGGATGCCGGCGATCCCCCGCGGGATCAGGGCCGGGCCTCGTGCAGTTCGGCCGAGAAGATGCGCCACTGGCGCTGCTCGTCGGTGGCGCCGTCGACGACCGCGCGGCGCAGGACGTAGGTGCCCGTGTGGCGGCGCATGCTGCCGTCACGATGGACGGTGGTGACGGTCACCGGCACCTCGACGAAACGGGAGCCGGCCGCGCCTTCCACCGGCCCGGGTTCGCCGGTGACGGCCTCGACCGACATGACATCGGCGAATTCCGCGGCGAACTGCCCGGGCGTCTGCCCGTCCTCGGGGGCGCCGCCCGACCACAGCGCGTGCGCCTGCGCGTAGTCGCCGGCGGCGATGGCCGCGTAGTAGCGGCGCACCAGTTCGACGGCGTCCGCGGGCGTGGGCTCCGCGGCGAAGACGTCCGGGTCGCCCAGGCCCGATTCCGGGTTCTCCTCCGGCGGCAGGCCGGCATCACCGCCGGTGTCCGCGGGCGGCGGATCGCCGGCGATCGGCACCACGCCGGGGCCCGGCTGCGCGGGCATGCCGGTCACGCCGCCGGACGGCCGTGCCGGTTGCGGCAGGGTGCCGGTGGCAGGCGCGTCGTGACGCGCGGATTCGCCTTCGCCACCCTGCTTTGCGCAGGAAGCGAGCGCGATCGCCACGGCCAGTGTGGCGAGCATGCGCGGGATCGGGGATGCGTTCGTGTCCATCGTCGTCATCGGATCGGGATCGTCCATCAGCGGTCCAGGTGCACCACGACCACGCCGCGGCCGATGTCCACGTCGCCGATGCGACGGCCCGCGGGCAGCTTCGACAGCAGGCTGTCGTCGAGCACGTAGACCGGCTCCTGCCGCGCGATTTCCGCCAGCAGGCCGTTGACGATGCCGCGAGCGCCGCCCTGCAGCAGCGCCCCCTGGCCCGGCAGATCGAACTGCAGCAGTTCCGGCGCGTCCAGGTGCAGGCCGTGCGTACGCGGGTCGTAGCGCAGGCTGCTTTCCAGCGACAGGCGGCCGCCCGGCTCGCCGCGGCTGCCCAGCGCGCCGAAGCCGACGTCGAAGTCCAGCCGCAGCCGGTCGCCGCCCGCCGGGATCGAGACCCGCGGGTTGGCGAGCGTGACCGAGACCAGGCCGCCGAGCCGGTCGAACGAGCGCGGGAATCGGCGGTCGAGGTGGCGCTGCAACTGCGGGGGCGTGAACGACACCTGGTCGTTCAGCCAGGCGGACACCGCGCCCAGGGTCGAGCAGGCCGCGAGCAACGGCAGCAGGCAGGCGGCGGCGCAACGGGCGATCGTGTGGCGGAGCATGGCGGGCGGTCCGGCAGGAAGGGAACTCCAGTTTGCCGGTCGCGCATGAACGGCAGGCGACGCCGCTCAGTCCGGCATCCCGAGGGTCCGGCGCCGCGGCTGCAGCCAGGTGAGCAGCGCGCCGAGCAGCAGCATGGACAGCGTGCCGTACAGGACCTGCCTGGCCACCAGTGCGCCGGGCAGCGGCTGCACCGCGTAGTGGACCAGGCACCCGGGGATGGTCGAGAACAGCGCCATCGCCAGGCCGAAGCGCAGGCCCTGCCCGAGCGAGGGCCGCCCGGCGCAGAACCCCTGGGCGAAGATCCAGGTCATGGCGAAGCCCGTCAGTGCGTGGGCCAGCAGCAGCCACGGGAAATGACGGCGGCCGTCCTCCGCGTCGCGGTACAGCGCGCCGAGCGCCTGGTAGTCCGCGCCCAGCAGTCCGGCGTGGACCACGAAGGCCAGCAGCAGCGCCGCGAAGGACATCACCACGCCGCAGACCCAGAAACGCTTGTCCATGGTCCTGCCTCCGTATGCGGGGATGGCGGGATGCTACCCCGGTCCGGCGCGGGACCGTCAGCCCCGTTGCTGCAGCGCCAGCCGCAGTCCCAGCCCGATGAACAGGGCGCCGAGCGCACGCTGCCGCCAGCGGGCGATGCGCGGGTGCGCGGCAACGCGGTGGCCCAGGCGGCCGACGGTGAACGCCAGCAGCGTGGTGTTGGCGAAGCCGATGGCCGACAGCAGCAGGCCCAGCACCAGGAACTGCAGCCAGACCAGGCCGCGTTCGGGATGCACGAATTGCGGCATGAACGCCAGGAAGAACAGCACGACCTTGGGGTTGAGCAGGCCGGTCAGCACGGAACGCAGGTACACGCCGCCGCCGGTCCTGCGCGCGGGTGCCGGTCCATCGCCTGGCTGGCCGCGATCGAGCCAGGCCTGGATGCCGAGCCAGACGAGATAGAGGGCGCCGGCGTACTTGATCGCCTCGAACGCGAGCGCGGAGGTCGCGACCACCGCGGACAGGCCGATGCCCGCGGCGAGCGAATGCAGCAGCGTGGCCGTTTCCAGCCCGAGCCCCGCCTGCAGTCCGCGCCGCGGGCCGCCGGCGATGGTCTGCGCGACCACCCAGGCGGAGCCGGGCCCGGGCACGAGCACCAGCACGGTGGCAGCCACGAGGTAGGCGAGCAGGGTCGGGGTGTCGAACACGGCCATCGCGTCGCGGGCACGGGAATGCGCCGCCTGAAACGAACCGGGACGGCGCATGGCCGTCCCGGTTCGGGTGAGCTTGTCCGGTCGGGGCCGGAAATCAGGACAGGGCGGCGTCCTTGAGCTTCTTGAGGGCGCGCACCTTGACCTTCACGGTGGCCGGCTTGGCGGCGAACCACTGCTCTTCCTTGGTGAAGGGGTTGATGCCCTTGCGGCGCGGCTTCGCCGGGACGTGGACGGTGGTGAACTTGGCAACGCCGGGCAGGGTGAAGGTGCCCGCGCCCTTCTTGCTCAGGGAGCCGTGGATCGCACCCTCGAGCGCGGCGAGCACGGCACGCACGTCCTTCGCGGCGACACTGGTGGCGTTGGCGATGTGGGCGACCAGGCCCGACTTGGTCAACGCTTCCTTGATCACCTTCGGGGCGGCGGCCTTGGCGGCCTTGGTGGCCTTCTTCGGGGCGGCCTTCTTGGTTGTCGCCTTCTTCTTAGCCATGGGTTCTCGATTCCCTCGTCTGTGTCGGTTGATGTCTGCGAGTTGTCTCTGGCCGAACGTGCCGGCAGGCGAAATGTAGGGCATCCGAAACGCGCCGCCAATAGGAAATCGCAAAAAAAGTCCGTGTTTTCCGCGTCGGGGGAGGGACGGGGAAGCGGCGGGTTCGCGCCGGCCATCGCCGCCGGTGCGGGCCGGGTGGTGCAGGCGGATGCGGTCCGGCCGGCGACGGATGTCCAGCGCGGGCATGGCGGAAAGCGCGGCCGGGACAGACGATGCAGGATGAAGGATGTTGCGTAAGTGTCCTTTCCGCATGGGTTCGCGGCTGCCGTTCGTGCACCGCGGCAACCGTGCGGACGTCCCCGTCGCGCGCCGGCCGCCGTCGCGGAACGCGACGGAAACGGACGTGGGAGCGTCCCGGTCAGTCCTCCTCCGGCGCCGGCCGGTACGCCTCCACCAGTTTCTGCTGCACCTGCGGCGGGACCGGTTCGTAGTGGCTGAAATCGAGGCTGTAGCGGCCGCGCCCGGCGGTCAGCGACTTCAGCTCGGCCGCGTAGCCCTCCAGCTCCGACAGCGGCACCTGGGCGCGCACCACGATCTCCCCGCCCCGGGTCGAGCCGGTGCCGTTGATGCGTGCGCGTTTGGCGGCGAGACTGCCGCTGATGTCGCCCATGAAGGCTTCCGGCGCGACCACCTCGAGGTCCACGATCGGTTCGAGCACCTGCGGCCGCGCCTTCAGCACGGCGTCGAGGAAGGCCTTGCGCCCGGCCACCACGAACGCGACCTCCTTGCTGTCCACGGGGTGGTGCTTGCCGTCGTACACGACCACCCGCAGGTCCTGCATCGGGTAGCCGGCGATCGCGCCGGAACGCAGCACCTGGCGGATGCCCTTCTCCACGGCCGGCAGGAACTGCGAGGGGATCACCCCGCCCTTGACCTCGTCCACGAACTCGAAGCCGGCGCCGCGCGGCAGCGGCTCGACCCGCAGGAACACCTCGCCGAACTGGCCGGCGCCGCCGGTCTGCTTCTTGTGCCGGTGGTGGCCGTCGGCCTTCGCGCCGATGGTCTCGCGGTAGGCGATGCGCGGCGGCCGCGAGGACACCTCCAGCCCGAACCGCTCGCGCAGCCGCTCCAGGTTGATCCGAAGATGCAGGTCGGACAGGCCGCGGATCACGGTCTCGTTGGTCTCCTCCTCGTGCTCGACGTGGAAGCAGGGATCCTCCTCGGCCAGCTTGTGCAGCGCGGAGGCCAGCTTCTGCTCCTGTCCCTTGCTGGCGGCCTCGATCGCCAGTCCGAACATCGGCCTGGGGAACTGGATGGGGGCGAGGTGGATGTGGTCCTCGTCGTGGCTGTCGTGCAGCACCGCGTCGAAGTGCAGCTCCTCGACCTTGGCCACCGCGGCGATGTCGCCGGGGATGGCACGCTCGATCTCGACGTGGTCCTTGCCCTGGATCCGGTACAGGTGGCCAACCTTGAACGGCTTGCGGCCATCGTCCACGAACAGCTGCGAGTCGCGGCGGACCGTGCCCTGGTAGACCCGGAACACGCCGAGCTTGCCGACGAACGGGTCGTGGATGATGCGGAACACGTCGGCGACCACGTGCGCCTGCGGATCCGGGCGGGTGTTGATGGGCTGCGCGTCCGGCCCGGTGCCCTTCACGAACGGCGGCGGGTTGGCCTCGCCGGGGTGCGGGAACAGGCGTCCGGCGATGCCGAGCAGTTCCTTCACGCCGGTCCCGGTGCGCGCGGAGACGAAGCACACCGGGACGAGGTGGCCCTCGCGCAGGCACTGCTCGAAGGCGTCGTGCAGTTCCTGCGGGGTCAGGCCGGACTCGCCCAGATCGAGGTAGTGGTCCATCACCGTCTCGTTGATCTCGACCACCTGGTCGAGGATGCGCTGGTGCCATCCGGCCACCGGGCCGAGGTCGCTGTCGCCGTCGGCGGCGCCGAAGCAGTCCACCACCCGGTCGCCGCCGGCGGCGGGCAGGTTGAGCGGCAGCACCTCGGGGCCGAACCCGGCGCGCAGTTCCTCCAGCACGCGCGCGCAGTCGGCACCCTCGGCGTCGATCCGGTTGACCACGATCACGCGGCACAGCCCGCGCTCCTTCGCGCGCGCCATCATCCGCCGGGTGCCGTATTCGACGCCGGACACCGCGTCCACCACGATCGCAGCCGTCTCCACCACGCCCAGCGCCGACAGCGCCGGGCCGCGGAAGTCCGGGTAGCCGGGCAGGTCGACCAGGTTGAGGTGGATGCCGTCGTGGTCCACGCTGGCGATCGCGGCGTCGATGGAATGGCCGCGCCGCTTCTCGATGGGATCGAAGTCGGACACGGTGTTGCCGCGTTCGACGCTGCCTGCCGCCTGGATCGCGCCGCCGGCATGCAGCAGGGCTTCGAACAGGGTGGTTTTGCCGGCGCCGGGGTGGCCTGCCAGGGCCACGTTGCGGATCTGTTCCGTCGTGTAGGACATGGGCCGTTCCTCCCTGGTTGTCGGGAAAGCCGGCCGTGTCCGGCCGGCTCCTGCGGAACACACCGCAGGGCGGCCGTCATGGCTGCCCGCGGGAGCGATGCCGGCTTGCAGCCTCTGCCCGGGGCGGCCGTGGCGGGCGTCCACCTTAACGCCGGCGCACCGGCGTGGCGCGTTGCGTCGCAGCATCGCCGCCGCAAACGCGGAAGTAACGCTTGGACGCGTAAGCTTCGCCTGCGCCGTACACGGAGACACCGGATGGCCATCACACGCAGGGCCAGCGCCCACTGGGAAGGCGACCTGAAGACGGGGCGGGGGACGCTCACCACGCCGCAGAGCGGCCTGCTCGACGGTACCCGTTACGGCTTCGCCACCCGCTTTGGCGGGGAGAAGGGCACCAACCCGGAAGAACTGATCGCGGCCGCGCACGCCGGCTGCTTCACCATGGCCCTGTCGGCCAGGTTGTCCGAGGCCGGTTATCCGCCCGAGTCGCTCGACGGCAGTGCGGAGGTCGAACTGTCGCTCGACGGCGGGCCGGCCCTGGCCGCGATCCGGTTGCGGATGAAGGCGAAGGTGCCGGGACTGGATGCCGGGCGTTTCCGCGCCATCGCGGAGGACGCCAAGCGCAACTGCCCCGTGTCCAGGGCATTGGAAGCCGTGCCGATCACGCTGGAGGCGGAACTGGTTTGACAGGGGGCATCAGGAGCGCGCTGCTGGTCCACGGAGGCGGTGGCGGCGGCTGGGAGTGGAACGCGTGGAAGGGCGTGTTCGAGGCCACGGGCCTGCGTGTGCTCGCGCCCGACCTGCAGCCCGCGTCGCTGGGACTGGCTGCGACCACGTTCGACGAATACGCACGCCAGGTGCGGGATGCGCTGGCGTCGCTGCCGCGGCCGCGCGCGCTCGTCGGCGCGAGCCTTGGAGGCCTGCTGGCAATGGCCTGTGCCGGCGGTGCCGACGCGCTGGTGCTGGTCAACCCGCTGCCGCCGTCGCCATGGCACGTGCAACTGCCACGCCGCGAGTGGCCGGACGTGGTGCCATGGCAGCGCGATGCGCGGCTGACCGGCACGCGCCGCGCGCTGCCCGACGCCGACGAGGCCACCTCCCTGTTCGCGTTCCGCAACTGGCGCGACGAGAGCGGCCTGGCGATGCGCGCCGCCTACGACGGCATCGCCGTCGACAGGCCCGGCTGCCCGGTGCTGTGCATGGTCTCCATGGTGGACGACGACGTGCCCCCGGCGCTGACCGCCGCGCTGGCCACCGAATGGGGGGCGTCGCTGCTGCGCGCCCCCGCGGTCAGCCACGTCGGGCCGCTGCTGGGCCGCAACGCCGCGCAGTGCGCGCGGCAGGCGCTGGCCTGGCTGTCGGCGCTGTGAGGCCCGCGCTCACCAGTCGATGACGCCATCGACCACCGTGCGCACGCGGCCTCCGGACCAGACCTCGCCCTCGCCGTCCACGTGCAGCTCGAGGATCGCGTCGTGCCCCACCTCGCGGCCCTGGCTGACGCGGTAGCGGCCGTCACGGCCGGGCAGCGCGCCGCGGTCGGCCAGCCAGGCCGCGAGCGCGGCATTGGCCGCGCCGGAGGCGGCGTCCTCGAACCGGGCGGGGGATCCGACCCATGCGCGCACCGCGAGCGAATACGCCTGTGCCAGGCTGCGCGCGAACACGCACAGGCCCATGCTGCCGGTTTGCTCCGCGAGCCGGCCGATGGCGTCCCAGTCGGGCGTGGCCGCGCGCAGGGACGCCTCGTCGCGCAGTTCGGCCAGCCACCAGCGGCGGCCACCATCCACCAGCGCCGGCGGCAGCGCCCCTGCCGGCAGGCCTGCGAGGGCGTCGCGCAGCAGCGGATGCGGGGCATCGGCGACTTCCACGATGCGCGCGCGCGGCGTGCGCACGGCGATGGTGCGCGTGGCGCCTTCGCCCTCGATCCGCAGCGGCAGCTCGCCGGCGATGCCCGCCTGCACCAGCCGTCCGTCGCGTGGCGTGGCCAGCCCGGCCCGGAGCACGGCGTGCGCGGTGCCCACGCTCGGGTGTCCGGCGAAGGGCACCTCGCGGCGCGGGCTGAAGATGCGGATGCCGTAGCTCGCCGTGGGCGAGGGCGCGGGGAACACGAACGTGGTCTCGGGCAGGCGCGTCCAGCGCGCGATCGCCTGCATGGCGTCATCGTCGAGGCCTGCGGCATCGAGGACGACGGCGAGCGGATTGCCCGCGCCCGGGCGGTCGGCGAACACGTCGACGGTGACGAAGCGGCGAAGGGTCATGACGGAACGGAGGCGGGGGAGGAAGGCGGAAAGGATGCGGGATGCGCCGCCTTCCGTCGATCCGGCCGGTGATGGCCCGGGGCGTGCCGGAGAGGGCCCGCGGCATTTGCCGCGGGCATGCGGGGGCGTTGCGGAGTTGGCATAGAATCGCGGGAATGCGCCCGCGGAAAACCCGCGGGCGCGCCGCACCGTCACAACCAAGACGCCAACGCCATGCCCTCTCCCTCGACCGGCACGCCCTGGGTCGTGCTCAAGTTCGGCGGCACCTCCGTGTCGCAACGCCACCGCTGGGACACCATCGGCCGGCTGGTCGAAAAACGGGCCTCGGAGCATGGCGCGCGGGTGCTGGTGGTGGTGTCGGCGCTGTCGGGGGTGACCAACGAACTGGTCGCGATCGCCGATGGCGCCGCCGATGCGTCCGCGCGCATCGGGGCGCTGGTGGCGCGGCACCGCGACTTCGCCGCGGAACTGGGGCTCGACCCGGACGCCGTGCTCGGCGAACGCCTCGCCATGCTGCGCACCCTGCTGGACGACCCGCGCGCGGCCGCGCGCCCGCTGGACTGGCAGGCGGAGCTGCTGGCGCAGGGCGAACTGCTCTCGTCCACCCTGGGCGCGGCCTACCTGCGCACGCAGGGGCTGGACATCGGCTGGTGCGACGCACGCGACTGGCTCGATGCGGTCGAGCTGCCGAACCAGAACGAGTGGACCCGGCGGCTGTGCGCCACCGGCCGGCGCGAGGCCGACGACGGCTGGCGCGGGCGCTTCGCCGCGCAGCCCTCGCGGTCCGTGATCACCCAGGGGTTCATCGCCCGCCATGCCGACGGCGGCACCGCCGTGCTCGGGCGCGGAGGCTCGGACACCTCGGCGGCGCTGTTCGGCGCCCTGCTGCGCGCGCGCGCCGTCGAGATCTGGACCGACGTGCCGGGCATGTTCACCGCCAACCCGCGCGAGGTGCCCGACGCGCGCCTGCTGGCCCGGCTCGACTACGCCGAGGCCCAGGAAATCGCCACCACCGGCGCCAGGGTGCTGCACCCGCGCGCGATCGGGCCGTGCCGCACGGCCGGCGTGCCGATGGCGATCCTCGACACGGAGCATCCGGACCTGCCGGGCACGCGCATCGATGGCGACGCCTCCCCGGTGCCCGGCGTGAAGGCGATCAGCCGCCGCAATGGCATCGTGCTGGTGTCCATGGAAACCGTGGGCATGTGGCAGTCGGTGGGCTTCCTCGCCGACGTCTTCGAGCGCTTCAAGCGCCACGGCCTGTCGGTGGACCTGATCGGTTCGGCCGAGACCAACGTCACCGTCTCGCTGGACCCGGGCGAGAACCTGGTCAGCACCGACGTGCTGGCCCGGCTGTCCGAGGACCTCGCCCAGGTCTGCCGGGTCAAGGTGATCGCGCCCTGCGCGGCGATCACCCTGGTCGGGCGCGGCATGCGCTCGCTGCTGCACAGGCTCTCGGACGTGTGGGCCACGTTCGGCCGCGAGCGCGTGCACCTGATCTCGCAGTCGTCCAACGACCTCAACCTCACCTTCGTGATCGACGAGGCCGACGCCGACGGCCTGCTGCCGCACCTGCACGCCGAGCTGATCGCCAGCGGCGCGATGCCGGTGGACGACGGGTCCGTGTTCGGGCCGAGCTGGAAGGACCTGTTCCACGGCCGCCCGCCGCGGGTGCGCAAGTGGTGGGAGGACGCCCGCGGGCGCGAACGCCTGCTGGAGCTGGCCGGGCGCGGCACGCCGCGCTACGTCTACCACCTGCCGACGGTGCGCGAGCGTGCACGCGCGCTGAAGGCCATCCCCGCCATCGACCGCCGCTTCTTCGCGATCAAGGCCAACCCGCACCCGGCGATCCTGCGCGTGCTGGAGGCCGAGGGCTTCGGACTGGAATGCGTGTCGCTGGGGGAGGTCGAGCACGTGTTCGCGACCCTGCCCGGGCTCGACCCGTCGCGGGTGCTGTTCACACCGAGCTTCGCGCCGCGCCGCGAGTACGAAGGCGCGCTAGCGCGCGGGGTCACGGTCACCCTCGACAACGTCGAGGCGCTGCGCAACTGGCCGGAGACCTTCCGCGGCCGCGACCTGTGGCTGCGCGTGGACCTGGGCCGCGGCGACGGCCACCACGCCAAGGTCGTCACCGGCGGCGCAGCGTCCAAGTTCGGCCTGCCGGTGGCGCGCGTGGACGAGTTCGCCGACGCGGCGCGCGCGCTGGGCACGCGCATCACCGGCATCCATGCGCACCTGGGCAGCGGGATCGGCCACCCGCTGCACTGGCGCGAGGTGTATGCCGAGCTGGCCGCGGTCGCCGATGGCATCGGCACGGTGGACACCATCGACATCGGCGGCGGCCTGACGATCCCGTACAAGCCCGACGACCAGCCGTTCGACCTGGCGCAATGGGCGGACGGCCTGGCCGGGATCAAGGCGGCCTGGCCACGCTACCGGCTGGCGGTCGAACCGGGCCGGTTCATGGTCGCCGAGGCCGGCGTGCTGCTGGCGCGCGTGACCCAGGTGGTGGAGAAGCAGGGCATCCGCCGCGTCGGCCTCGATGCCGGCATGCATTCGCTGATGCGCCCGGCGCTGTACGACGCCTACCACCGCGTGCACAACCTGTCCCGCGCCGGCGAGCCGGAGGACACCCTGTTCGACGTGGTCGGACCGATCTGCGAGTCGGGCGACGTGCTCGCCCGCGGGCGCCGGCTGCCGGCGGCGACGCGCGAGGGCGACGTGGTGCTGGTCTCCGACGCGGGCGCCTACGGCTTCGTCATGGCCAACAACTACAACCTGCGCGCGCTGCCGCAGGAGGACGTCCTGGAATGAGTGCTGTCAGGTTCGACCGCGACGCGGTCCGCGCCTTCCGCTTCGTGCGCTGCGGCTTCGACGCCGGCCGCGGCGTCGCCGAGCTGGTGTACGCCCTCGATGACGGCCCCGAGCTGGTCGAGACCATCACGCTGCCCGGCGCGCCGTTCGCGCTCGACCCGGCGCGCGCGCGCGCCGCGGAGCAGGCGCTGCGGCTTTTGCACCTGGTCGCCGGCGTGAGCTACTACAAGGCCGCGGTGCCCCCGGAAATCCGGATCGAGGGCCATGCCATCGACGCCGCGACCGCCGCGCTGCTCGAGGAGGTGTATGTCAACGGCCTGGGCGAGTTCGCCTACCGCAACGGCCTGGACCTGCGCGGGCGGGTCCGCTTCCCGTCCGTGGCGGGCGCGGCAGATGGCGACGCGCCGGCGCTGGGCCTGCGCCCCCACGCGCTGGTGGCGATCGGCGGCGGCAAGGATTCGCTGGTCACCATCGAGGCGCTGCGCGAGGCGGGCGTGGAGCAGACGGTGACCTGGATCGGAAGCTCGCAGCTGATCCGCGCCTGCGCCGGGCGCACCGGGCTGCCCGCCCTCAACATCGGCCGCCAGCTGGCGCCGGAGCTGTTCGAGTACAACCGCCTGGGCGCGTGGAACGGCCATATCCCGGTGACCGCGGTGAATTCGGCGATCATGGCGTTCGCGGCCGTCGTGCTGGGCGTGGACCAGGTGGTGTTTTCCAACGAGCGCTCCGCCAGCTACGGCAGCCTGATCGAGGGCACCGGAGAGGTGAACCACCAGTGGTCCAAGGGCTGGGCGTTCGAGCGCGCGTTCGCGGCGCACCTGCGCTCGCACGTGGCCGCGGACCTGCGCTACTACTCGCTGCTGCGGCCGCTGAGCGAGCTGGCGGTGGCGCGGCAGTTCGCGAGGATCGACCGCTACGACGCGCATTTCTCCAGTTGCAACCGCAACTTCCACCTGCTCGGCGAGCGGCCGGTGAACCGCTGGTGCGGGGTCTGCCCGAAGTGCCACTTCGTGTTCCTGGCGCTGGCGCCGTTCATGCCCAAGCCGCGGCTGGTCTCCATCTTCGGCCGCAACCTGCTGGACGACCCGGGACAGATCCCGGGCTACGACGCGCTGCTCGAGTACCGCGACCACAAGCCGTTCGAGTGCGTGGGCGAGGGCCGGGAATCGCGCGCGGCGATGGCGGCGCTGGCCGCGCGGCCGGACTGGCGCGAGGACGCGGTGGTGGCGCGCTTCGCGCGCGAGATCGCGCCGCAGCTGGGCGACGACGTGCCGGATGTGGAGTCGCTGCTCGTGCCCGAAGGCGAGCACGGCATCCCGGCGCCGCTGTGGGAGCGGCTGCGTGAGCGCTTCTCCGCCTGACATCGCCTCGCTCGCCGGGCAGCGCGTGGCCCTGTGGGGCTGGGGCCGCGAGGGCCGCGCCGCGTACGTGGCGCTGCGCGCCGCGCGGGATGCGCTGCCGGACGCCGGCGACGGCCGCTTCCCGCGGGCGCTGGCGCTGTTCTGCACGCCGCAGGAGGCGGAACAGGCGCGCGCGCTCGGCGATCCGGGCCTGGCGGTGGAGACGGAGGCGACGGCGGAACGCCTGTCGGCCTTCGACGTGGTGGTGAAGTCGCCGGGGATCAGTCCCTGCCGGCCCGAGGCGCTGGCCGCGGTGGAACATGGCACCCGCTTCATCGGCGGCAGCACGTTGTGGTTCGCCGCGCGCCCGGACGCGGTCACGCTGTGCGTCACCGGCACCAAGGGCAAGAGCACCACCACCGCGCTGCTGGCGCACCTGCTGCGCGCCGGCGGGCACCGCACTGCGCTGGCCGGCAACATCGGCCTGCCGCTGCTGGAACTGCTGCACGGGGATGCGGAATACTGGGCGATCGAGCTGTCGAGCTACCAGACCCGCGACGTCGCCGCCTCGGGCGTGCGCCCGCACCTGGCCATCGTCACCAACGTCTTCCCCGAGCACCTGGACTGGCACGGCGGCGAGGAGCGCTACGTCGCCGACAAGCTTTCGCTGCTGACCGCCGCGCGGCCGCGGATCGCGGTGCTCAACGCCGCCGACCCCAGGCTCGCGGCGCTGCACCTGCCGGACAGCGAGGTGCGCTGGTTCGGCCGGGAGGATGGCTGGCACCTGCGCGACGACGGGCTGTGGCGCGGCGGCGAGCGCGTGCTCGACACCTCCGGCCTGCCCCTGCCGGGACGCCACAATCGCGGCAACCTGTGCGCGGTCCTGGCGGCGATCGAGGCGCTGGGGCTGGACGCGGCGGCGCTGGCGCCACACGCGGCGACGTTCGTGCCGCTGCCGCACCGGCTGCAGCCGCTCGGCGAACGCGGCGGGATCCTCTACGTCAACGATTCGATCAGCACCACGCCGCACGCGACCCTGGCGGCACTGGACGTATACCGGGGGCGGCGCGTTGCGGTGCTGGTGGGCGGGCACGACCGCGGCCTGGACTGGCATGGCTTCGCGGAGGCCGTGCGTGCGCGGCCTCCGCTGGCGGTCGTGACCATGGGCCAGAACGGCCCGCGCATCCATGCCCTGCTCGAGGGCGTGGCAGGCGAGGCCGGCTTCGTGCTGCGCCAGGCCACCGGCCTGGACGACGCGGTGGCACAGGCCGAAGCCCTGTTGGCTGGCGACGGCGTGCTGCTGCTGTCCCCGGGGGCGCCGAGCTTCGGCCCGTACCGCGACTACACCGCGCGCGGCCGTCATTTCGCCCGGCTGGCCGGCTTCGACCCGGACGCCATCACCGCCATCCCCGGCCTGGGCATCGCCTGATCCCGCCGCCACGCCGCCTGCGCTAGGCTTGCGGCATCCGGACACGGAGGAATCGCGATGACCACGATGCTGCGTCGTTTCCTGTGCGTGTGCCTGTTCAGCCTGTGCGCGCCCGCGTCAGCGGCCATGCGCGAGGTGCCACTGGAATGGACCGTGGACGGGGAGGCCTTCGCCGGCGTGCTGGTGTACGACGACGGGGCCGCCGGGCCGCTGCCCGGGCTGGTGATGGTGCCCAACTGGATGGGCGTCACCCCGGAGTCGGTCGAGCGCGCACGTGCGGTGGCCGGCACCGGTTACGTGGTGCTGGTCGCCGACGTCTATGGCAGGGACCGCAGGCCGGCCAACAGCGAAGAGGCAGGCCGGCTGGCGTCCTCGCTGCGCGGCGAGGACCGCTCGGCGCTGCGCGCGCGCATGCATGCGGCGGTGGAAACGCTCCGGGCCCAGGCCGGGAAGGTGCCGCTGCGTCCCGGCAGGGTCGGCGCCTTCGGCTTCTGCTTCGGCGGCACCGCGGTGCTGGAACTGGCCCGCAGCGGCGCGGAGCTGGCGGGTGTGGTCAGCCTGCACGGGGGCCTTGCGCCCGGCGCGCGATCGCCGGCCGCGGAGCGGATCGATACGCCCGTGCTGGTGCTCAACGGCGCGGCCGACCGTGCGGTGGGCCAGGACGAGATCGTGGCGTTCGGGCGTGAAATGGATGCCGCCGGCGCGGACTGGCAGTTCGTCAACTTCAGCGGCGCGGTGCACTGCTTCGCCGAGCCGTCCGCGGGCAACGACCCGGGCAGCAACTGCCGCTACGACGAACGCGCCGCCCGCCGCGCGTACCGGATGATGGCCGCGTTCTTCGAGGAGGCCTTCGCCGGGGAGTGAGCGCGGGGCGGGCCGCGGCGGCTCAGTGCCCGCGTTCCACCGCGTAGCGGGCCAGCCCGCGCAGCGCAGCCACCGCCTCGCCGTCCGGCAGGCCGTCGAGCGCGGCCTCCGCGGCGGCGGCGTACTCGCGCGCGCGCCGGCGGCTGTACTCGAGGCTGCCGGCGCGTTCGATCGCCGCCAGCACGTCGGGCATGGCCGAGGCGTCGCCCTGTTCCACGATTTCCCGCAGCCGCTGGCGCGTGGCCCCGTCGGCCTGTGCCATGGCGTGGATCAGCGGCAGGGTGGCCTTGCCCTCGGCCAGGTCGTCGCCGAGGTTCTTGCCCAGCGTCGCGGCGTCGGCGCTGTAGTCGAGCACGTCGTCGGCGATCTGGAACGCGCGGCCCAGCTGCAGGCCATATTCGTACAGCCTGCGCTGCGTGGCCTCGTCCGCGCCCGATGCCAGCGCGCCGAGCTGCGTGCCGGCGGCGAACAGCACCGCGGTCTTGCGCTCGATCACCTCGAGGTACGCCGCCTCGCTGGTGTCGGGGTTGCGGACGTGCAGCAGTTGCAGCACCTCGCCCTCGGCGATGCGGTTGGTGGTGTCGGCGAGGATGCGCATGACCTCCATCCGGTCGAGCTCGACCATCAGCTGGAAGCTGCGCGAGTAGAGGAAGTCGCCGACCAGCACGCTCGCCGCGTTGCCCCACAGCGCGTTGGCGGTCTTGCGGCCGCGGCGCAGCTCGGACTCGTCCACCACGTCGTCGTGGAGCAGGGTCGAGGTGTGGATGAACTCGATGATCGCCGCCAGCTGGTGGTGGTCCGGGCCCACCGTGCCGGTGGCATGCCCCGACAGCACCACCAGCATCGGCCGCAGGCGCTTGCCGCCGGCGGAGATGATGTGCTCGGCGATCTGGTTGATCAGCACCACGTCGGACGCCAGCCGGGTGCGGATGAGCCGGTCGATGGCGGCCATGTCGCCGGCGACGAATGCCTGGATGGCGGGCAGCGCGAGGGCTGGCGCGGCGGGACTTGCAAGGTGCATGAAGAGGTCCGACGGCGGGGGCACCGGGAATTATACGGAGCGCGGCGGGGACCCCCGTCGGGATCCCCCGACACGCGGACGGGCTGGAAACCGATGGCCGGGGGGGCGGGGCTATAATCCAATGTCCGTCGCCGGATTCCCCGGCGGACAGACAGGAAGGATTTCCATGGCCCGTGGCATCAACAAGGTGATCCTGGTCGGCAACCTCGGTGACGACCCGGAGGTCCGTTACACGCAGGGCGGCATGGCCGTCACCACGATCCGGCTGGCCACCACCAGCGTGCGCAAGGATCGCGACGGCAACACCCAGGAACGCACCGAGTGGCACCGGGTCAAGTTCTTCGGCAAGCTCGCCGAGATCGCCGGCGAGTACCTGCGCAAGGGCTCGCAGGTGTACGTCGAGGGCAGCATCCGCTACGACAAGTTCACCGGCCAGGACGGGCAGGAGCGGTACATCACCGAGATCGTCGCCGACGAGATGCAGATGCTCGGCAGCCGTCCCGATGGCGACCGTGCCCCGCGCCAGCCGCGCCAGGAGTTCGGGTCCGGTGGAGGGCAGCCGGCGCAGCGCCGCCAGGCCCCGCCCCCGCCGATGCCGGAAGACGACTTCGCAGACGACGACATCCCGTTCTGACCGCCGGGCCGGTCGCCGCGTGACGCGCGGCGGCCTGCATCCACGATCCCCGTCCCCGCGCCGGCAACCGGTGCCCCGGTCGCTGCGCTTGGCACGCCGGTTGCGGTGACGCACGGCGGGATGGGGATCCGCCCGGCCCCGCGGCTCATTCCCGGCGTTTCGACGGGATGAACGGCGAGACCGGGTCGCTCGCCGGGAAGGTTTCCTCGAGTGCCTCGTCCTGGTTCAGGTCCTCGTGCCGCTTGCGCTCGCGACGCTGCGACGGGGATTCGGGCGCCGGCGTTTCCTCCGGGAAGGCCGGCGGATCCTTGCGGTCGCGGGACATGGCCACCTCGGTTGATACGGGAGGTGGCATTGTCCGGCCGGATGGCGTCATGGGCATGTGATCCCGCATTGCCCCGCCTGCGACCGGCATCCCCCGTGGGCACGGGCGCCGGGCCAACGCGTCGGCTGCGTGGATGCACCGGCCGGGCCGCGCGCATGGGCCGCATGGCCGCGGGTCTTAGCGAAACCGTCATCCCGTGGCGACGCGTGCTGTACATCGTCTGTGCGAACGTGTCCGGGACATCGATCCCGGAGCACACCATGAACGCAGCACCGGATGGAGGCGGACAGCCGCCGCAGGAGCAGCCGCGGCAGCCGGGCCTACAGTCGGAAATGGTCCCGCGGCCCGAGAGCATCCGCGACGACTACCGCGGCGCCGGAAGACTGCAGGACATGGTGGCGATCATCACCGGGGGCGACAGCGGCATCGGCCGTGCGGTCGCGTTGCACTTCGCGCGCGAGGGCGCGTCGGTGGCCATCGGCTACCTCGACGAGGAGGAGGATGCCGCCGAAACGGTGCGCCTGCTGCGCGCCGAGGGCGCGGAAGTCCTGGCCATGGCCGGCGACGTCGGCGACCCGGAGTTCTGCGAACGCTTCGTGGCCGGGGTCGCGGAGCGTTTCGGGCGCATCGATGTCCTCGTCAACAACGCCGCGGAACAGCACCCCGTGGACGCGCCGGAGGAACTGACGCCGGAACAGATCGAGCGGACGTTCCGGACCAACGTGTTCGCGTACCTGTTCATGGCACGGGCCGCGATTCCGCACCTGCGGGACGGGGCGAACATCATCAACACCGGCTCGGTGACCGGCGTGCGCGGCCACGGGACGCTGATCGACTACGCCTCCACGAAAGGCGCGATCCACGCGCTGACCTTCTCGCTGGCGCAGGCGCTTGCGGGGCGCGGCATCCGCGTCAACGCCGTCGCCCCCGGGCCGGTGTGGACGCCGCTCATCCCGGCGAGCTTCGACGCGGAGGAAGTGGCCGGCTTCGGCACGGACACCCTGCTCGGGCGCGCCGGGCAACCATCCGAAATCGCCCCGGCCTATGTCTTCCTCGCCAGCAGGGAGGCCTCGTTCATCACCGGGCAGACCATCCACGTCAACGGCGGAGGGCACATCAGTGCGTAGCAGTGGGAGAACGGTACGGCACGGGGCGCGCGGCAGCCGCGCGCCGATCGGCACGGCGGAGTTCAGGGCGGTCGCGGACCGCATCCTGGAGACGGGCATGCGCTTCCTGGAACGGGGCCGCGAATGGCTCGGACCGGAGGAAGAAGCCACGTGGCAGCGGGAATGGAGCGGGGGCAACCGGGAGGCGGGCGATGCCGCCGGTGACGCCGCGCGCGGGGACGGGGCCGTCGGGGCGCCGGACCTGCGCGGCCTCGGGCCGCGGGGCTACGTGCGTTCCGACGAACGGGTCCTGGAGGACGTGTGCGATCGCCTGTGCATGGATCCGGCTGTCGACGCGAGCGGGCTCGAGGTACGTTGCGAGTCGGGGTGCGTCGTGCTCGAGGGCACGGTGCCCAGCCGCCGGATGAAGCATCGCGTCGAGGACATCGCCGATTCGGTGTTCGGGGTGAAGGAGGTCTGGAACCGGCTGCGCGTGGCCGGAAACCGGGCCGGTGGAGGCCGGCAATCCTCGATCCCGGGAACCGGTACTGCCGCGGGAGGAAGCGATGTGCATCAGGTGCCGGGGCAGGGCGGTGGCGACGCGGCCGCCCCGGCGGCCGGCGGCGCGGAAACGCGGATCGTCGCGGGCACCGGGCCGGGGGCGTCCGGGCCGGGGGAAGGTGGCGGCAAGCCGCCAGGGGAATCGCGCGGTGGCTGATGCCCGGCCCGGGCGGACCGGCGCGCGGCACCTGGCCGGGCGGTGATGGACGGGCGCGTCCTCGACCGGCTGCTGCTGCCCGGTGCGCCGTGGTGGGAGTTCGTGCTGCGGGCCGTGGCCGTCTACGTGGTGGTGCTGCTGCTGGTGCGGATCGCCGGCAAGCGTACGGTCGGCCAGTACACGCCGTTCGACCTGGTGGTCGTGGTGCTGCTGGGTACCGCGGTGCAGAACTCGCTGATCGGCGACGACATCTCGCTGTCCGGTGGCCTGTTGCTGGCGGCCGTGCTGCTGGGCCTCAACTGGCTGGTGGGCTTCCTCGGTGCTCGCTGGGCGGCGTTCGACGCCGCCGTCGAGGGCGTGCCGGTCGTGCTCGCGCGCGACGGGGTCGTGTTCCACCGCCAGCTGCGCCGGCAATCGGTGAACGAACGTGATTTCGCCGCGGCCTTGCGCAAGGCCGACTGCGCCGACCATGCCGAGGTGCGGCTGGCGATGCTCGAAACCTCCGGTGAAATCACCGCCCTCAGGCGCAACGGGCCGGCAGACGACCGGCCGGCCTCCTGACCGCCCGGTGCCCCCGGAAACGACGACGGCCGCCCCGGGGCGGCCGCCGTCGTCACGCTGTCGTGGTTCAGGCCGCCTGCGCCGCGGCCATTTCGTTGGCGCCGCCTTCGGCGAGCGCCGTCAGCTTCATGTCGGTGGCCTTCTCTTCCTCGAGCGTCTCTTCCAGCAGGGGCAGCGCGTCCGCATAGCCGAGCTGCCGAGCCAGCGCGCAGAGCGTGCCATATGCGGCGATCTCGTAATGCTCCACCTTCTGCGCGCCGCCGATCAGCGCCGTGTCCCGCAAGGGGCCTTCCTCGACATGCTCGATCACGTCCTTGCCTTCCTCGACCAGGCCTTCCATCGCCGCGCACTTGATGCGCTTGAGCCTGATGCCGAGCAGGTCGACGATCTGGTCGATGCGCTCGATCTGGCCGTGGGTCTCCTCGAGATGGGCCTCGAACGCGGCGGAAAGCTCTTCGGAACCTGCCGCCCTGGCGAGGCGGGGCAGCGCGCGCGTCAGCTGTTTCTCGGCGCTGTAGATGTCGGACAACTCGTGGACGAACAGTTCTTCGATGTTTTTCACGGCCATGGCGCACTCCAGGGGTTGGGGAACGGATGACCCTACGCGCAGGAGGGGAGTCCGCAGGTGAAGGAAAAACGCGGAATGCTTCACCAGGGACGAACGAACCAAGGGGGGCTTTCCTTTCCCATGCCTGTCCGCGCGTGGGCGTCGCGCGTGCTGTCCAGCCGGATGCCGCGCCTCCGGTGCGGAGCCGGGCAGGCGGGGCATCACCGGCTGGCCATGCCCGGGGCCGGCATGCCATGCCGGCGGATGGGGGACGGTATGATGTCGGAATGGCATCCCGAACCGTCCGATCCCGTTCCCGCGTGGCCGGCAGGCCCTTCGCCGGGCGCGTGCGCCGCCGCCGGAGGGCCGCATGACGGCGACCTGGCTGGTCACCGGCGGTGCCGGCTTCATCGGCGCCAACTTCGTGTTCGACGCCGTGGCGCGCGGCGTGCGCGTGGTCAACCTCGACGCCCTGACCTACGCCGGCAACCTCGACACGCTGTCGCCGCTGCGGGGCAACGCGCTGCACGTGTTCGTGCACGGAGACATCTGCGACCGCGGGCTGGTGGCGCGGCTGCTGGCCGAATACCGGCCGCAGGCGATCATCCACCTCGCGGCCGAGAGCCACGTGGACCGCTCGATCGACGGCCCGGCCGCGTTCATCCGCACCAACGTCGCGGGCACGCTGTCCCTGCTGGAGGCGGCGCGCGACCACTGGGAGGCGCTGCCTGCCGGCGAGCGCGACGGGTTCCGCTTCCTGCACGTGTCCACCGACGAGGTGTACGGCTCGATCGAGGGCGGCGGGCGCTTCACCGAGGAATCGCCATACGCGCCGAACTCGCCGTACTCGGCGTCCAAGGCCGCTTCCGACCACCTCGTCCGCGCCTTCCACCGCACGTACGGCCTGCCGGTCGTCGTCACCCACTGCTCGAACAACTACGGCCCGTACCAGTTCCCGGAGAAACTGATCCCGCTGGTGATCGCGCGCGCGCTGGCGGGGCAGACCCTGCCGGTGTACGGCGACGGCGGGCACGTGCGCGACTGGCTGCACGTGTCCGACCATTGCCGGGCGCTGCGCATGGTGCTGGAACGGGGCCGGGTGGGCGGGACCTACAACATCGGCGGCAACGCCGAGCGGCGCAACATCGAGGTGGTCGAGGCGGTATGCGCGCTGCTCGACGAACGCAGGCCGCGTGCGGACGGCCGGTCGCATGCCTCGCGGATCGAGTTCGTCGCCGACCGCCCGGGCCATGACCGGCGCTACGCGGTCGACAGCTCCAGGATGCGCCGCGAACTGGGCTGGGAGCCGGAGTACACGTTCGAGCGCGGACTGGCCGCGACCGTGGACTGGTACCTGGCGCACCAGGACTGGGTCGCGCGCGTGCTCGACGGCAGCTACCGGCTGCAACGCCTGGGGGGAGTGGCATGACGGCGCGCAAGGGCATCGTGCTGGCGGGAGGATCGGGCACGCGCCTGTACCCGGTCACCCGGGCGGTCGGCAAGCAGCTGCTGCCGGTGTACGACAAGCCGATGGTCTACTACCCGCTCAGCGTGCTGATGCTGGCGGGCATCCGCGAGGTGCTGGTGATCAACACCCCGCACGAGCAGGCGCTCTTCCGCAACCTGCTGGGTGACGGCTCGCAGTGGGGCATGCACATCGAGTACGCGGTGCAGCCGGAGCCGCGCGGGATCGCGGAGGCCTTCCTGATCGGCCGCGACTTCCTTGCCGGCGCGCCGAGCTGCCTGGTGCTGGGGGACAACATCTTCCACGGCCCCGGCCTGACCACCCTGCTGCGACGCGCCGACGGGCGCACGGAAGGCGCCACGATCTTCGGCTACTGGGTGCGCGACCCGCAGCGCTACGGCGTGGTCGAGTTCGACGCGCAGGGGCGCGTGGTCGGCCTGGAGGAAAAGCCCGCCGTCCCGCGCTCCAACTACGCCGTGACCGGCCTGTATTTCTACGACGGCCGCGCCAGCGACATCGCCGCCACGCTCAGGCCTTCCGCCCGCGGCGAGCTGGAGATCGTGGACCTGAGCCGCTTCTACCTGGAGGAGGGCACGCTGCAGCTCGAAAAGCTCGGGCGGGGCTACGCCTGGCTGGACACCGGCACGCACCAGTCGCTGCTCGAGGCCTCGAACTACATCGCCACCATCGAGGCGCGCCAGGGCCTGCGCGTGTGCTGTCCGGAGGAGATCGCCTGGAACAACGGCTGGATCGACACCGGGCAGCTGGAGCGGCTGGCCGCGCCGCTGGCCAGCAGCGGCTACGGCGAATACCTCCTGGGCCTGGCCGCGAGGGGCAGGGTGCCGTGAGGATCATCGAAACCGGACTGGAAGGCTGCGTCGTCATCGAACCGCGGGTGTTCGAGGACGGGCGCGGCTTCTTCTACGAGGCGTTCAACCTGCGGAAGCTGGAGGTGCACGGCCTGCGGCCGGCGTTCGTACAGGGCAACGTCTCCATGTCCGGGCGGGGCGTGCTGCGCGGCCTGCACTACCAGTGGCCCAACCCGCAGGGCAAGTACGTGTCGGTGCTTGAGGGCGAGGTCTGGGACGTGGCGGTGGACATCCGCCGGGGGTCCCCGCGGTTCGGCCGCTGGACGGCGGTGCTGCTCAGCGCGGAGAACCGGCGCCATTTCTGGATCCCGGAGGGCTTCGCACACGGCTTCGTGGTGCTGTCGGAACGCGCGCTGGTCTCCTACCTGTGCACCGCGCCCTACGACCCGTCCGCGGACGCGGCCATCCGCTGGAACGACGCCACGCTCGCGATCGACTGGCCGGTGGCCGCGCCGGTGCTGTCGGCGAAGGACGCGAAGGCACCCTTCCTCGACGATATCCCGCCGGAGCGGCTGCCGTCGTACGCGCCATGAGGATCCTGCTGCTCGGGGCGAACGGCCAGCTTGGCCGGGAACTGCGGCGGACACTCGCGCCGCTGGGCGAAGTGGCCTGTGCCACCCGCGACGGCAGGCTCGACGATGGCGCGCCGTGCGAGGCCGCGGATTTCGACGTGCCGGCGTCGCTGCCGGCGCTGGTGGGGCGCATCGCGCCGGACGTGGTGGTCAACGCCGCCGCCTGGACCGACGTGGATCGCGCCGAGGCCGAACGCGAGGCCGCCTTCCGCGTCAACGCGCTGGCGCCCGCGGCACTCGCGCGGGCCTGCGCCGCACACGGTGCGCTGCTGGTGCATTACTCCACCGACTACGTGTTCGACGGCCGTGCCGGCCGACCGTACCGCGAGGACGATCCGCCCGCGCCATTGTCGGCCTACGGCGAAAGCAAGCTGGCCGGCGAGCGTGCCATCCTCGACAGCGGTGCGCGCCACCTGGTCCTGCGCACCGCCTGGCTCTATTCCGCGAGCGGCCGCAATTTCCTCCGCGCGATCCTGGATCTGGCGCGGGAGCGCGACGCGTTCCCGGTGGTGGACGACCAGGTGGGGTGCCCGACGCCGGCGGCGCTGGTCGCGGAGGTCACCGCGCGCCTGCTGTCACGCGGACAGGCGGCCACGGGCATCCTGCATGTCGCCACCCGGGGCGGGACCAGCCGGCACGGCTTCGCCAGCGCCATCGTCGAGGGCGCGCATGCGCGCGGGCTGATCCCGCGCAGGCCCGAGGTGGTGCCGGTGCCGGGCGAACGCTGCCCGAGGCCGGCCCGGCGCCCGGCCGATTCGCGGCTGGACGGCGGCCGCCTGGAGCGTGAATACGGCATTGTCCTGCCGGACTGGAAACGTGCACTCGATGCCTTCTTCATGGGGGTAACGTAGTCTGCGGCGTGGATGCGCCCATCCCGGCAACGGGATGCAGGGAACGCTCCATGACAGGGAGCAGAGGGGAGACATGTCGAGCCGGTTCATCGCACTCGTGGCGGCGTGCGTGTTGCTGTGCGCGTCGCCGCCGGGCATCACGGCGATGCCGCAACAGGTGGATCCATTCATCACCGAGGGAGGGATCCGGGACATCAAGATCTCGCCTACGGGCGAATACCTGGCGATGTCGGTCCGGGTGGACGGGCAGACCAGCCTGGTCGTGAGGAAGACCCGGGGTGATGGCAAACCCACGGGCGTGATGCGTTTCACCCGCAACACCCACGTCCATGACTTCTGGTGGGTGAACGGGGAACGCATCGTGATGTCGATTGCCGAGACCTTCGGCACGCGTGACGATCCGGTGCCGACCGGCGAGCTGTATGCCATGAACGCCGATGGCGGACGCAGGCAGCTGCTCGTTGGCTTCCGTGCGACGGGGCCGCAGTTCGGTTCGCGGATCGGGGTCCGGAAGGAAGGCGATCTGGCCGCTTTCCTGATCGATACCCTGCCCCACGACAGGGACCACGTGCTGGTGAAGCTGCGGCCCTTCACCAAGGATCCGGTCACCTACGTCGCGCGGCTGAACGTGTATGACGGCCGTCGCACGCGCGTCACGGCGGTGTCGGTGCTCGAGGCCGACTACATGACCGACAGCCGGGGGCGGGTGCGCTTCGGTGTCGGTTCCATGTCGGACAACTACAGCCAGCTGTTCCACCGCAAGGACGATGATTCGCCCTGGGAGCTGGTCAACCACGAGCGCGAGAGCGGCAGCGTGATGCGACTGATCGGCTTCGCCGCGGACGACGTCACCGCCTACCTGCGCGTCACGCAGCCGTCCGGCCCGGACCGGATCATCGCCTGGAACACCGATACCGGCGAGCGCAGGGAAGTGGCGGGCGACGACGTCATGGATCCGTTCCCCGTCTACGACCCGGGGACAGGCCGGTCGGTGCCCGTTATTTCGGCGCGCGTCCCCGGACCGGGTTCTTCGATCCACAGGATCCCGAGGCGCGGTTGCAGCAGATGCTGGAGTGGGCCTTCCCGGACGCGGTGGTGAGCGTCCGTTCCTCGACGCGGGACGGGCGCCTGCGCGTGGTGCTGGTGGAGAGCGACGTCGATCCGGGCACGTTCTACCTGTTCGACACCCGGGCCAGGCATGCGGAGATGATCGTGGCACGGGACGAGCAGATCGATCCCCGGGCGATGTCGAAGATGATGCCGATCGAGCTCAAGGCCCGCGATGGCCTGGCCCTGCACGGGTTCCTGACCCTGCCGGCCGGTGCCGGTGACAGGAACCTGCCGATGGTGGTCCTGCCGCATGGTGGCCCGTTCGGGGTCTTCGACGCGTGGGGGTACAACCAGGAAGTGCAGCTGCTGGCGTCCGCGGGCTACGCGGTCCTGCAGGTGAACTTCCGCGGCTCCGGGAATTACGGCCGCACCTTCAGGCAGGCGGGCGCGCGGCAGTGGGGCGGGACGATGCAGGACGACGTCACCGACGCCACGCGCTGGGCCATCCAGCAGGGCTACGCGGACCCCGGCCGGATCTGCATATACGGCGCCAGCTATGGCGCCTATGCGGCGCTGATGGGCGTGGTGCGGGAACCGGACCTGTACCGCTGCGCCATCGGCTATGTCGGCGTGTACGACCTGCCGCAGCTCGTCAGGGAGAACTCCCGCGACGGCCGTTCCACCGCGACGTGGCTGCGCGAGTGGATCGGCGACAACACAGATGCACTGGCCCGGGTGTCGCCGGTGAACCGGGCGAACGAGATCAGGGTGCCGGTCATGCTGGCGGCGGGCGGGCAGGACTTCGTCGCGCCGGTCTCGCATACCAGGCGCATGGAAGCCGCGCTCGAGCGTGCCGGGGTCCCGGTCGAGGCGCTGTATTACCCGCAGGAAGGCCACGGTTTCTACGAGGTCGGGCACCGCCGCGGGTTCTACACCCGCCTGCTGCGGTTCCTCGATCGCCACATCGGCTCCGGACGGAAGTGAGTCCCGGTCGGCCGGGCCGGCCACTGGACTTGGCCCGGCCCGGCCGCTAGCGTGTGCCACCTCATCCCGAAGACGAGGATGCCGCAATGGCCGAGAAAGGAATGCCGCAGCTGACGCTGCGCGCCGTGCTGCTGGCGATCGTGCTCGCGGTGGTGCTGTCCGCCGCCAATGCCTACCTGGGCCTGTTCGCGGGCCTGACGGTGGCGACCGCGATCCCGGCAGCGGTGGTGTCGATGGGGGTGCTCCGCCTGCTGGGCGGCGGCACCATCCTCGAGAACAACATCGTGCAGACCGGCGCTTCGGCCGGCTCGTCGATCGCCGCGGGCGTGATCTTCACCATCCCGGCGCTGATCATCCTCGGCTACTGGCAGGACTTCAAATATTCCTGGGTGCTGGCGATCGCCGGCCTCGGCGGCCTGCTCGGCGTGCTGTTCTCGGTGCCGCTGCGGCGCACCATGATCGTCGAGGACCCGCTGCCGTTCCCCGAGGGCAAGGCCGCGGCCGAGGTGCTCAAGGCCGGCGACAACCCGGGGCCGGGGCTGAAGGTCCTGGGCTTCTCGGCGGCCATCGGCGCGGTGCTGAAGCTGGCCGCGCACAGCGGCATGCGCCTGATCCCGGACACGGCGGCCGGCGCCGGCTTCCTCGGCCGCTACCTCGGCTACATGGGCACCAACCTGTCGCCGGCGCTGCTCGGCGTGGGCTACATCGTCGGCCTCAATATCGGCATCGTGGTGCTGTCGGGCGCGATCCTGTCGTGGAACATCGCCATCCCGCTGTACCACGCGTTCTTCCTCGACCAGGATCCCGCGCTTGCGGCCAGCCTGGCCGGCGCCGGGGCAGAGGACGCCGCGTTCGCGATCTGGTCGGCGAAGATCCGCTACCTCGGCGTCGGCGCGATGCTGATCGGCGGCGTGTGGACGCTGTTCTCGCTGCGCAGGTCGCTGCTGTCCGGCATCAGGAGCGGCATCGCCGCCGCGCGTGCCGGCGCCGCGGGCGGCGACGTGCCGCACACCGAGCGCGACCTGCCGATGAAGTGGATGCTGGTGGCGCTGGTGGTGTTCGTGCTGCCGCTGCTGCTGCTGTACCAGGCCATCGTCGGCATGTGGCACGTCAGCATCCCGATGGCCATCATCATGATCGTCGCCGGCTTCCTGTTCGTGTCGGTGTCCGCCTACCTCGCGGGCCTGGTCGGCTCCTCGAACAACCCGGTCTCGGGCATCACCATCGCCACCATCCTGTTTGCCTCGGTGGTGCTGCTGGTGCTGCTGGGCGAGAGCGGCCGCAACGCGGTCGGCCCGGGCGGCGCGCCGCTGGGCGCGGTCGCAGCGATCATGATCGGCGCGGTGGTGTGCTGCGCGGCTGCGGTCGGCGGCGACAACCTGCAGGACCTCAAGGCCGGCTACCTGGTCGGCGCCACGCCGTGGAAGCAGCAACTGATGCTTGGCATCGGCGCATTCTCCTGCGCGCTGATCATGGCGCCGGTGCTGAACGTGCTTGCCGAGGCCTATGGCATCGGCGCGCCGACCGCCGAGCATCCCAACCCGCTGTCCGCTCCGCAGGCCACGCTGATGGCCTCGGTGGCCAAGGGCCTGTTCGGTGGCGAGCTGCCCTGGGGGATGATCGGCATCGGCGCCGGCATCGGCGCGGCGATCATCGCCATCGACGAAATGCTCAAGGCGAAGGGCAGCAGCTTCCGCGTCCCGGTGCTCGCCGCCGCGATCGGCATCTACCTGCCGCTGGAACTGATGGTGCCGATCTTCCTCGGCGGCCTGCTCGCCTATCTGGTCGAGCGCCGCCACGGCATGGTCGGCACGAAGGACGAGGCCGCGCGCGACCGCCTGCACCGGCCGGGCACGCTGTTCTCCGCGGGCCTGATCACCGGCGAGGCGCTGATGGGCATCGCGGTGGGCGTGGCGATCTACGCCACCAAGGACCGCGAGGTGCTGGTGCTGCCCGGGGCGTTCCAGCAGGGCGAACTGGTCGGCCTGGTCGTGCTCGCCATCGTCGGCTGGCTGCTGTACCGGACCGGTGTGAAGGGCAAGGCGGCCCTCGACGCCGCCTGATCCGACGGTCGTGACCGGGCGCCTTTGCGCGCCGGTCGCCCCAGCGCCTAACATCGGGCCTTTCCGTGATGTACCCGGGGAGGCCCGATGTCGTTCCGTCCCGCTGTCCTGACCTTCTGCCTGCTGCTGGCCGCGCCTGCCGCCGTGTCCGCGGCCGATGTCCGCGGCTTCGACGTCCGCGACCTGGTGCGCCTGGAGCGCGTGTCCTCGCCGGTGCTGTCTCCGGACGGCAGCGTCGTGGTGTTCGCGCAGCGCAGCGTGGACGCCGACCTCAAGGCGGCCACCGCGCTGTACGCGCGCAACCTGCTCACGCGCGACCTGCGCCCGCCGCACCGGATCACGCCGGAAGGCTGGAACGTGAACTCGCCGTCGTTCTCGCCGGACGGCCGCACCGTGTACTTCCTCAGCGCGAAGAACGGTTCGCAGCAGCTGTACGCCATGCCGCTTTCCGGCGGCGAACCGCGGCAGCTGACCGACATCCCGCTGGACATCGGCAGCTACCGGATCTCGCCGGACGGCCGGAAGGTGGCGTTCAGCGTGGAGGCCTTCCCCGACTGCGGTGCCGACTTCGCCTGCACGAAGAAGAGGCTCGACGAACGCGCCGCCTCGAGGTCCAGCGGCGTGATCTATGACCAGCTGTTCGTGCGCCACTGGGACACGTGGAAGGACGGGCGGCTCAGCCGCCTGTTCGTGGCCGACCTGCCCGGGGGACCGGAGGCCGTGCCGGTGGCTTCGGCGCGCGCGGTGGGCGCGGACGTGGTCGGGGACGTCCCGTCCAGGCCGTTCGGTGACGCCGGGGACTACACCTGGTCGCCCGACGGCTCCAGCATCGTCGCCAGCATCCGCCTGGCCGACCGCACCGAGCCGTGGTCCACCAACTTCGACCTTTACCGCCTGCCGCTGGACGGCGGCGCCGCGGTGAACCTGACCGTGGCCAACAAGGCATGGGACGCGGGCCCGGTGTTCAGCCCCGATGGCAGCACGTTGTACTACCGCGCCATGAAGCGGCCCGGCTTCGAGGCCGACCGCTACGCGCTGATGGCGATGGACGTGGCCACCGGGCAGGTGCGCGAGATCGCGCCGGACTGGGACCGTTCCGCGGAGGCCATCGCGGTCTCGGCCGACGGCACCACGCTGTACGTCACCGCGCAGAGCGTGGGCCAGCACCCGCTGTTCGCGGTGGACGTGGCCACCGGCAAGGTCACCGAACTGGTCGCGGAAGGCACCGTGTCCGCGTTCGACGTGGCCGGCGACACCATCGCGCTGACCCGCAACACGTTGCACACCAACGACGTGCTGTACGTGACCTCCGCGGCCAACCCGCAGGCGCTGCGCCAGATCACCCCGGCCGCGGGCGAGCGCCTGCCGGACGTGAGGTTCGGCGACGCCGAGCAGTTCAGCTTCAAGGGCTGGAACGGCGAGACCGTGTACGGCTACGTGGTCAAGCCGTGGAACTACGAGGAAGGCCGCAGGTACCCGGTGGCGTTCCTGATCCACGGCGGCCCGCAGGGCAGCTTCGGCAACGCCTGGAGCTACCGTTGGAACCCGCAGACCTACGCGGGGCAGGGCTATGCCGTGGTGATGATCGATTTCCACGGCTCCACCGGCTACGGCCAGGCCTTCACCGACTCCATCAGCGGGCACTGGGGCGACCGCCCGCTGGAGGACCTGCAGAAGGGCTGGGCCGCGGCGCAGCAGAAATACCCGTTCCTGGATGGCGACCGTGCCTGTGCGCTGGGCGCCAGCTACGGTGGCTACATGACCAACTGGATCGCCGGCAACTGGAACGAGCCGTGGAAGTGCCTGGTGACCCACAACGGCGTGTTCGATACCCGCTCGATGGGCCTGGTCACCGAGGAACTGTGGTTCCCCGAATGGGAGTTCGGCGGCACGGTCGCCGACAATCCCGGTGCCTACGAGGCGTTCAACCCGGCGCGGCACATCCACAGGTGGAAGGTGCCGATGCTGGTGGTGGCGGGGCAGAACGACTTCCGCGTGCCGATCGACCAGAGCCTGTCGGCGTTCACCGCGCTGCAGCGCGCCGGGATCGAATCGAAGCTGCTGTACTTCCCGGACGAGAACCACTGGGTGCTCAAGCCGCACAACAGCGTGCTCTGGCATGACACCGTCAACGACTGGCTGAGGAAGCACATCGGCCAGTAACCGTCCCGATGGCCGGCGGACGCCGGCCATCGCCTTCCCGGGTTCCGCAGGAGTCGAACCGATGGCGACCGAAGCCGCCGCCCCCTCCGCCGCGCTGATCCAGAACGACATCGTCGTCTTCGGCCTGATCGCCGCCACGCTGGGCCTGATCTTCTGGCTGGCCAGCGGCCCGACACCATTCTGGAGGAAGTTCTTCGCCTGGGTGCCGGCGCTGCTGCTGTGCTACTTCGTTCCTGCCATCTACAACACGGTCGGCCTGATCGACGGCACCCAGGGCGCGGTCTACAACCCCATCGGCAGCCGCGTGCTGCTGCCGGTGGCCCTGGTCCTGCTGACCATGACCATCGACCTGAAGGGCGTGCTGAAGCTGGGTCCGCGCCTGCTGTTCGTGTTCTGCGCGGGCACCTTCGGCCTGTTCCTGGGCGCGATCGTGGCCTTCCAGCTGTTCAAGTGGTTCATGCCCTCGGTGGTGGCCGGCGAGGTGTGGAAGGGCATGGCCGCACTGGCCGGCAGCTGGATCGGCGGCGGCGCCAACATGGTGGCCATCCGCGAGGTGTACCAGGTGGACGCCACCCTGTTCGGCCAGTTCGCGGTGGTGGACGTGGCCATCGCCAACACCTGGATGGCCGTGCTGCTGTTCCTGGCCGGGCGCGCGGCCAGCATCGACGCGCGCAGCGGCGCCGACACCAGCGCCATCGACGAGATGAAGGCGCGCCTGGAGGCCTACGAGGCGGCCAACGCGCGCATTCCGACCCTGACCGACCTGATGGTGATCCTGGGCATCGGCTTCGGCATCGTCGGCGCGGCACACGCCGTGTCCGCCCCGGTGGCCGCCTGGTTCGCCGCGCACGTGCCCAATGCCGGCCAGTACAGCCTGGACTCGGCCTTCGTCTGGGTGGTGCTGCTGGCCACCTTCGCCGGCCTGGCGCTGAGCTTCACCCCGGCGCGCCGGCTGGAGAACGCGGGCATGGCCAAGGTCGGCAGCGCCTGCCTGTACTTCCTGATCGCCAGCATCGGCATGCAGATGGACTTCACCCGCCTGGCCGAGCGCCCGGGCCTGCTGGCCCTGGGCGTGGTGTGGATGGCCGTGCACGTGCTGGTGCTGTGGGGCGCGGCCAGACTGGTGCGCGCGCCGCTGTTCTATTTCGCCATCGGCTCGCAGGGCAACATCGGCGCCGCCGCCTCGGCACCGGTGGTCGCGGCCGCGTTCCACCCCTCGCTGGCGCCGGTCGGCGTGCTGCTGGGCACGGTCGGCTACGCCACCGGCACGGTGATCGCCTACTGGCTGGGCCAGGTCCTGCGCCTGATGGCCGGGGCCTGAATCCGCGGCAGTGCCCGCCCGCGGGGGGTTGGACCCGCCGCGCGGCGCGGGCGAGAATGAAGCCTTTGCCCGGTGACCGGACGCATGACCGCCGCGACCCCAGCCACCACCTGCAGGCCCGTCGACGCAGCCGCGATCCGGCTGTGCGTGGCGCCGATGATGGACTGGACGGACACGCACTGCCGCGTGTTCCACCGGATCGTTGCGCCCTCGGCGCGGCTGTACAGCGAGATGGTGCACGCCAACGCCGTGATCCACGGCGACCGCGGCCGGCTGCTGGCGATGGACCCGGTCGAGCACCCGGTGGCGCTGCAGCTGGGCGGCTGCGAGCCGGAGCTGCTGGCGCAGGCGGCGCGGATCGGCGCCGGGCACGGGTTCGACGAGATCAACCTCAACTGCGGCTGCCCCTCCGACCGGGTGCAGGCGGGGCGCTTCGGCGCCTGCCTGATGCGCGAGCCGCAGCTGGTGGCCGACGCGGTGGCGGCGATGATCGCGGCGGTGCCCGCGCACGTGCCGGTGACCGTGAAGTGCCGGCTGGGCGTGGACGACGACCACGAGTGGGAGCGCTTCCTGGGCTTCATCGAGGCCGTGGCCGCCGCCGGCTGCCGGCTGTTCGTGGTGCACGCCCGCAACGCCTGGCTCAAGGGCCTGTCGCCGAAGGAGAATCGCGAGGTGCCGCCGCTGCGCTACGAGTGGGCCTGGAGGCTCAGGCGCGAGCGCCCGGACCTGCAGGTGGTGGTCAACGGCGGGATCGCCTCGCTGGAGGAGGTGGAGCGGCAGCTCGGCCACGTGGACGGGGTGATGCTCGGCCGCGCGGCCTACTACGACCCGTACCTGCTGCACCGGATCGACGCGGCGCTGACCGGCGCCGAGCCCCGCCCGCGCGATGACCTGCTGCGCGCGCTGCGCCCGTATGTGGAGGAGCAGCTGGCGCGCGGGGTCGCGCTCAAGCACATCGCCCGGCACCTGCTTGGCCTGTACCACGGCCAGCCGGGGGGGCGCGCCTTCCGCAAGGTGCTCAGCGAGGGCGCGCACCGGCCCGGCGCCGGCTGGGCGCTGGTCGAGGAGGCGCTGGCCGCTGCCGGCGCCGGGCGCCGGATGGCGGCGTGATCGGCTCCATCGGCCGCGCGGTTCTGAACCGGAACCGATCGGCAGTTGAAGTGAATGAAAAGTTAAGGGGTGATTCACCCCCGGGTTTCGAGAATGCTCCCCCTGTCACAAGTCATGCCCGCATCGCATTCCCCGAGCCCATGGCCGCCCGATTCCCCCGCCGTTTCCTGCTGACGCTCTGCACGCTGGCCGTGCTGGGGGCGGGCATGGCGGCGCCGGTGGCGGCGCAGGACCAGCAGGGCCGCGCCGGCCAGACCCAGCAGGCGCGCCGCCAGGGGCCGGACTTCGGACGGATGGAACGGCAGCAGCGCGGCCAGGAGTCGCTGGCCGACTCGGTGCGCCGCTTCGAGCGGTCCCGTGGCGGCCGGGTGCTGAGCGCCGAGCGGATGCAGTCCGACGGCCGCGACGTCAACCGGATCAAGGCCATGGATTCCCGCGGCCGGGTCCGGGTGTACGTGGACGACCCGCAGCGGCGCGAGCCGGTGCCCCAGGGCCGCCGGAATCCACGCGGCGGTGACGACTGAATGGGCATTCTGTTCAGGATTGGCTGGCCACACTGGCCGCATCCAGAGAACGGAGTCCATCCATGCGTATCCTGCTCGTCGAAGACGAAGCGCCCCTGCGCGAGACCCTTGCCGCGCGGCTGAAGCGCGAAGGGTTCGCGGTCGATGCCGCCCAGGACGGCGAGGAAGGCCTGTACATGGGCCGGGAGGTGCCGTTCGACGTCGCCATCATCGACCTGGGCCTGCCGAAGATGTCCGGCATGGAGCTGATCAAGGCCCTGCGCGACGAGGGCAAGCAGTTCCCGATCCTGATCCTGACCGCGCGCTCGAGCTGGCAGGACAAGGTGGAGGGCCTGAAGCAGGGCGCCGATGACTACCTGGTCAAGCCGTTCCACGTCGAGGAGCTGCTCGCGCGGATCAACGCCCTGGTGCGGCGTGCCGCCGGCTGGAGCAAGCCGGTGCTCGAGTGCGGCCCGGTCACCCTCGACCTTGCAGCGCAGACGGTCAGCGTCCATGGCAGGAACGTCGACCTGACCAGCTACGAGTACAAGGTGCTCGAGTACCTGATGATGCACGCCGGCGAGCTGGTCTCGAAGGCCGACCTGACCGAGCACATCTACCAGCAGGACTTCGACCGCGATTCCAACGTGCTCGAGGTCTTCATCGGGCGCCTGCGCAAGAAGCTCGACCCGGAAGGCACGCTCAAGCCGATCGAGACCGTGCGGGGGCGCGGCTACCGCTTCGCGATCCCGCGCAACAACGGCGAGAACTGATTCCCGGCGTTTCCCGCATCGGTTATCGTGGCGCGGTGGCATCCGCTTCCGCGCCACGGGCGTGCGGGTGAGCGGGCCGGACGGCACGGGAGCATGACCGGATGAGCGCGCAACGCATCCCGCCATGGCGGCCGCGCTCGCTGCAGGCACGGCAGCTGATGGCGGCCAGCCTGTTCCTGGTGGGCTTCCTGGCCCTGGCGGGCTACGCCCTGGACCGGGCGTTCCTCGACGTGGCCAGCGACGGCCAGCGCGAGCGCCTGCGCAACTACGTCTACGCCTACGCGGGGCAGATCGAGTTCCTGCGCAACGGCGACATCTACCCGCCCGAGATCCCGCCCGACAGCCGCTTCGACCAGCCCGGCAGCGGGCTGTATGCGGAGGTCGTGCTGCCCGGCCGCACCGCCTGGCAATCGCACTCGGCCAACGGCCCGCAACTGCCGGAGGGGGAGATGCTCGAGGGCGGCGCGGAACGCTTCGACGGCCCACTGCCGATGATCCGTTCCGATGGCACGCCCGGCGAGGTCTACCGCTACGGCATCGGCTTCGTCGCCGCCGAGGGCGTCGCGCCCGGCGACGAGGAGATCCCCTACACCATCTACGTGCTCGAGGACGCGGGCGTCGTGCCCAAGCAGGTGCGCGTGTTCCGTGCCGCGCTGTGGGGCTACCTGGGCATCGCCGGCCTGATCCTGCTGCTGCTGCAGGTGCTGGTGCTGCGCTGGAGCCTGTGGCCGCTGCGCCACGTGGTGGCCGAACTGAAGCGCGTGCAGCGCGGCCAGGCCAGCCGCATGGGCGAGTCGCACCCGCGCGAGCTGCTGCCGCTGACCGAGAGCATCAACGCGCTGATCGAGAGCGAGCGCGAGAACCTCGAGCGCCAGCGCAACACCGTGGCCGACCTGGCGCACAGCCTGAAGACGCCCCTGGCGGTGCTGCGCGCGCGGCTGGATTCCGGCGCCAGCGAGCAGGAGCTGCGCGAGGAACTGGCCACGCAACTGCAGCGCATGAACGACCTGGTCAGCTACCAGCTCGGGCGCGCCGCGGCCAGCGGCCACAAGCTGTTCGCCGCGCCGGTGGAGATCGAGCCGTACGCGGAGCAGATCGTGCGCGGTCTGGAGAAGATCTACGCGGTCAAGGGCGTGCTGTGCGAATTCGAGATCTCGCCGGAGGCCCGCTTCCACGGCGAGCCCGGCGATTTGCAGGAGCTGCTGGGCAACCTGCTGGAAAACGCGTTCAAGTGGGCGAAGTCGCGGGTGCTGCTGACCGCGCAGCCCGGCGAGACCCAGCCCAACCGGCGCCCCGGCCTGGTGCTCGAGGTCGAGGACGACGGGCCGGGTATCCCCGATGAGCGCATCGCCCTGGTGCTGCAGCGTGGCGTGCGTGGCGACGAGCGCGTGCAGGGCCACGGCATCGGCCTGTCGATCGTGCAGGACATCGTGCACAGCTACCGGGGCGAGCTGCAGGTCGGCCGTTCGAAGGAATTCGGCGGCGCAAGCTTCAGGGTGGTCTTGCCGCCGGGCCTGTAGCCGGCCTCACCGGGCCGGCGCGAATGGCGGCGGCCCGTAGAAGCGCTCCAGGTGCGCGGCCACCGCCGGCATCTCCGCGCGCAGCGTGGCCGGGTCGCTGAAGTGGTACTCGCTGCACACGGCGAAGAATTCCTCGGGCGCCTCCGCCGCGTAGGGATCGATCGCGGTCCCGCGGCCGGCGTCCAGGTCTTCCACGAGGCGGTCGTAGGCCTGCTGGAAATCGCGTGCCCACGCGCGCTGCCATGCGCGCGGCAGCGCGGGCGTGCCGTCGAGCACGCCGTCGAGCACATCGAGCTTGTGGGCCATCTCGTGCACGGCCACGCAGAAGCCGGCATCGGGTTCGGCGAGGTCGGCCTCGACATCGGCCCAGGACAGGACCAGCGGGCCGTATTCCCAGGCTTCTCCGGCCAGTTCGTCCTCCCATTCGTGGAGCACGCCCGCGGAGTCCATGTGCGAGCGGTGCGCGCGGAACGCGCCGGGATAGACGATCAGCTGCGACCAGCCGTGCAGGCCTTCGGCGCCGAATTCCAGCAGCGGCAGGCAGCACAGCGCGGCCAGCATCGCGCGCTGCACCTCGTCCAGTTCCAGCGGTTCCAACGGGGTGATGGCCTTGTCGCGCAGGAACTTCAGCGCCAGCGCCTGCAGCCGCGCGTCGCGCGCTTCATCGAGCGCGGCGACCCACGGCACGCGCGCGCGGACCTCGCGCCAGAGCACGGGATCGATGGCGTCGGGACCGCGCCGGAACAGGCGGCGCAACAGGCCTGGCACGCGCAAGGACGAGGGCGTCCCTCAGCGGAACATGCCCGGCAGGAAGCTGTGCCAGCGCGGCGGACGGACCGTGGTCGTGCCGCCGTCCGCGTTGTGCCGCATCGGCGGGCGGCTCTTCATGGCCTGCGGACCGGACTGCTTCTCATCGCGCCCGGTCTCGTCTTCCGTGGCTTCCTCGTGTTCGGTCTGGCAGCCGCCGCTGTCGGGCGAAAGCATTCGCGCCTCGCGCGCGGCGGCAGGCAGGACGACGATGCAGGACAGCAGCAAGGCAAGTGCGAGCTTGGCAGGCATGGCGGCGATCCTGGGGCCGGACGCAGGGGAGTCCAGTTCGACACTATACCCCGAGATGCAGCCGGGGCGGGGATGGTTGCAGTCCAGGCTCCGGCCCGGGAAACCGCCACGGTGATGCTGCGGAGCAGCATGCCGCGGTGACGGATAATGCCGCGCCTGCCACGGCATTCCGCGGCGCCACCGTCCCAGGACCCGATTCCCGATGGATCCCCATTCCGAGCGAGACCTGCTGCTGCGCCTGCTGGCCGGCCCGGTGTCGGGCGACGTGCTGGCACGCGAGACCGGCCTGACCCGGTCCGCGGTCTGGAAGCGGGTCGAGGCACTGCGCGCCGCCGGGGTGGACATCGAGGCCCGGCCGGGCCGGGGCTATGCGCTCGCGGGGCCCCTGGACCTGCTGGACGCGGGGGAGATCCTGGCCCACCTGCCGGCGGAAGCGCGCGACCGGATCGCCGCGCTGGACGTGCGCTGGACGGTGGGTTCGACCAACACCGAACTGGCGGGCGTGCCGCCGTCGCCACGTGCCACGGTGCTGCTGGCCGAGCGCCAGACCGGGGGCCGCGGCCGGCGCGGCCGGCCCTGGGCGTCGCCGCTGGCCGCCAACCTCTACCTGTCGGTGGCGCGCGGGTTCGATGGGGGACTGGCGCGGCTCGGCGGCCTGAGCCTGGTCGCGGGCATCGCGGTGGCCGACGCCATGCACGGGCTCGGGGCCACGCGCGTGCGCCTGAAGTGGCCCAATGACATCGTGGTCGCCGACGCAGGCGGACTGCGCAAGCTCGGCGGCATCCTGGTCGAGGGGGGGGGCGAACATGCGGGCCCGGTGCGGGCGGTGATCGGCATCGGCCTGAACGTGCGCATGCCGGCCGCGGTGGCGCGGGGCATCGACCAGCCCTGGACCGACCTGGCCGCGGAACTTGGGGGCATGCTGCCGCCGCGCAACGCGGTCGCCGCGGCGGTACTGGCGCGGCTGCTTCCGGTGCTGGCCGTGTTCGACCGCGACGGGCTGGCACCGTTCCTGCAGGCCTACGGGCGCCATGACGTGCTGCGCGGGCGCGAGGTCGCGGTGCACGCGCACGACGGCGTGCATGCCGGTGTGGCGCTGGGCATCGCGGGCGATGGCGCGCTGCGCGTGCGCTTCGGCGACGGTGAGCGTGCCGTGCACGCCGGCGAGGTCAGCGTGCGCGAGGGAGGGCGCTGATGGACTGGCTGTTCGACCTGGGCAATTCGCGGCTGAAGTTCGCACCGTGCGCGGACGGCGTGGTGGGCGGGGCACAGGCCGTCGCCCACGATGGGCGCACGCTGCCGGAAGACTGGTGCCGGGGCCTGCCGGAACGGCTCGCGACCGTGTACGTGGCCAGCGTGGCGGCGCCTCCGGTGCGTGAAGCACTGCTGGCCGGACTGCGCGCGCGCGGCGCGCGGGTGCGCCTGGTGTCCACCCTGGCGCATTGCGGCGGGGTGACCATCGCCTATGCCCGGCCGCAGGACCTGGGCGTGGACCGTTTCCTCGCACTGCTCGGCGCGCATGCCATCGGCGGCGCCTGGCTGGTGGTCGGCGTGGGCACGGCGCTGACCGTGGACCTCATCGACGCTTCGGGCCGCCACCACGGCGGGCGCATCGCACCGTCACCGGCGATCATGCGCGAAGCCCTGCACGCGCGCGTGCCGCACCTGCCCGCGGAAGGCGGGCAGTACCGTGAATTCGGCGCGGGCACGCACGACGGGCTCGCCTCGGGCTGCCTCGGCGCCGCACTGGGCCTGGTGGAGCGCAGCCTGCGCGAGGCGGACACCGCGATCGGCCAGGTTCCGGGGCTGCTGCTGCATGGCGGCGGTGCGGAGGAACTGGCGCCCTGGTTGCCGCGTGCGCGGATCGAACCCGCGCTCGTGCTGCAGGGCCTGGCCTGCTGGGCAAGGGTGCAGGACGGCTAGAATCCGCGCATGTTCGCAAGGGCCCTGATCGTCCTGCTGGTGGTACTCAACCTCGGCGCCGCGCTGTGGTGGGCATTGCACGACCCGCCCGCGGACGCGCCGGACGTGGCGTTGCCGCAGGGCGTCGCCCGCCTGCAGCTCGCCGGCGAAGTGATGCCGCAGGAAATGCCCGCGCCCGCAGGTGAGGAAGATGACGGCGCCGCGGAGGACGCGGCCGACGCGTCCGCCGCCGCCACGGCGACACCGGCCGCGCCAGCGGAGGTCTGCGCATCGCTCGGTCCGTTCGCCAGCGGCGCGGCGGCGGGTGCCGCGCGCGGGGCGCTGGCGTCCTGGATCACGCGCGCACGGCTGCGTGAAACGGCGCAGGCGACGCGCGGATGGCGCGTGGCCATGCCCCCGCTGCCCGACCGCGCCGCGGCGGAAGCGATGGCCGGGCGCCTGCGCCAGGCAGGCTTCCACGACCTCTACGTGATGACCGGCGGCGACGAGGCGAACAGCATCGCGCTCGGGCGGTTCAGCACCGAGGCGGCGGCGCGGTCCCATGCGGCGCGCCTGCAGGCGGCGGGATTCGAGGTCCGCGTGTCCGCGATCGGCGGGGAGGCGCAGTACTGGCTGGACGTGGCGCTGGCCGCCGGCACGGCCGTGGACGACGCGCGACGCGCATCCGGCGCCATGCGCGCCGAGGCCCTCGACTGCGACCGCCTGCGTTGAACGGGGTCGCGGAACGGGCGCGCGCGGGTAGAATGCCCGCCAGCGGCCCCAGGGGCCGCCATGCCATGCCGGCATAGCTCAGTTGGTAGAGCAACCGCCTTGTAAGCGGTAGGTCGTCCGTTCGAGCCGGACTGCCGGCACCACCTCGCTCTTGGCACATCCTCCGGGAGGGAACCGATGCGCCGGGAATACCAGCCGGTTTCGATCTTTGGCGTGCCCACGGACGTGGGCGCTGGATGCAGGGGTGCCTCGATGGGGCCGGAAGCGCTGCGCGTGGCCGGCATCGTCGGGGCGATCGCGGCGCGCGGCGTGGACACGCGCGACGTCGGCGACGTCTCCGGTCCGCCCAATCCGATGCAGCCGCCGGTCAACGGCTACCGCCACCTCGACGAGGTGGTGGCCTGGAACCGCGCCGTGTATGACGTCACCCGCAGGACGCTCGAGTCCGGCCGCATGCCGATCATGCTCGGCGGCGACCACAGCCTGGCCATCGGCTCGATCACCGCCGTCGCCGAACACTGCCGCCGCAACGGGCGCAGGCTGCGCGTGCTGTGGCTGGACGCGCACGCCGACTTCAACACCAGCGAGATCACGCCGTCCGGCAACGTGCACGGCATGCCGGTGGCCTGCCTGTGCGGCATCGGCCCGGACGTGCTGACCCGCCTTGGCGGGGGATCCCCCGCGATCTCTCCGGACCAGGTGCGCCAGATCGGCATCCGCTCGGTCGATCCCGACGAGAAGCGCCTGGTCCACGAGCACGGCCTGCACATCTTCGACATGCGCTACATCGACGAGGTCGGCATGCGCAGGGTGATGGAGGAAGTGCTCGATGGCGTGGACGGGGATACCCACCTCCACGTCAGCTTCGACGTGGACATGCTCGACCCGGTGATCGCGCCCGGCACGGGCACGCCGGTGCCCGGTGGCCTCAACTACCGCGAGGCGCAGCTGGTGATGGAGATGATCGCCGACACGGGACGGATGGGCTCGCTCGACATCGTCGAGGTCAATCCCGCGCAGGACGAACGCAATGCCACCGCGAAGCTGGCGGTGGACCTGGTGGAGAGCCTGTTCGGCAAATCCACGCTGATGCGCGATTGAACGCCGCGCGCACGAAACTGAACGGCTCGTGCGCCGGGTGTCGCGGGAAGCGCGTGCCGGCACGTGGCCTTCACGCGCCGGCTGGCCTGATGGCACGGTGTCCGCGGATCGGCCGCGGGCCAACCACCAGGCTGATTCCCAGGAGATCACCATGAAGCGTTCGATTGCACTGCTGCTGCTCGCCCTGTTCACGATCGGCACGCTGTCCGCGTGCAACACCGTCAAGGGCGTCGGCAAGGACGTCCAGAAGGTCGGCGACAAGGTCGAGGAGGCCGCCGAGAGCACGGGCGGCACCGATCCGCGCTGATCGCGGCTGCCGCCGGCAGTCCCGGAAGGCCGGCGCAAGCCGGCCTTCCGCGTTTGCGCATGCATCGCCATGCGAACCGCGGTCATGCAGGTGAAAACGCGAATCACGTTTCCTTGACCGCCGGCTCATGTCCGGTATGCGAACCTGCCCTCCGGCCTGGGCATCCACCTGCCACGCCGGAAATCCACCCACAGAAGGGAGATCCGCAATGAACAAAGACATCATCGCCGGCAAGTGGAAGCAGCTGAAGGGCAGGGCGCAGGCTCGCTGGGGCGACCTGACCGACGACGTGTTCGACGTTGCCGAGGGCGACAGCCGCTACCTCGCGGGGAAGCTGCAGGAGCAGTACGGCTGGGCGCGCGAGCGCGCGGAGCAGGAAGTGCGTGATTTCGAGAAGACGCTCAACTGAGCGTCCCGGGTCCGCGCGCTGGATATCCCCTGGGACGCGCGTACCAGGACGGAACGGGCCGGCAACACGCCGGCCCGTTTTTTTTT